>Ga0209064_1000031_pt1 | contig 289402 bp, 241 predicted proteins | sample Inofromicrocosms_FD_187498 | JGI IMG/M metagenome (GOLD analysis project Ga0209064, IMG submission 187498) | Mouse cecum microbial communities from Vienna, Austria - Inoculum for glucosamine and mucus D2O microcosms (SPAdes) (version 2) | ecosystem: Host-associated > Mammals > Digestive system... | reverse complement strand
GCCGGACGGTGCGCAAGGACAACACAATTATCTACGACAGCAACCGCTACTCCGTCCCTCTGGGCACCTACACCACCCAGCCGGAGGTGCGCATTGAAACACTGGACGGGGTTCTGTACATCCAGACGCTGTTTGGCGAACCCATCTGCGAGCACCGCATCTCCTCCGGCCGGGGGCTGCTGATCCAGAGCCAGTCCCACCGGCGGGACCGCACCTCAAAGCTGGACAAGCTGCTGGAGGAACTGGACGCTGAGCTGGACGGCAGGGCTACCGAGTTTTTGACAGCGATCCGCGTGGACAAATCCCGCTATGCCAGGGACCAATTCCGCTTGATCCACTCCCTGCTGGACCAGTACCCTGGGTGGCGGATTACCGCGATCCCTGGACCTTTAACGCATACGGCACTGTTTACGACCCATCCAATATAGGGCAAAGGCTTCTGTTTGAGTTGGAGTCGGTTTTACTGCATCAGGCGGATTGCAGCCTTATCGCTTTTCTCCGCCCCGCCTTTTACGGAGAGAATATTTTGACGCGTGTGACAGTCATGGAAATTGATGCGCCGCGTAACACTGTGGTATTGAAGACTGAGTGCTTTAACCCCAGGAACGAGCTTGTTTGCACCGGGGAAGCTGTTGTTTTGCCAAAAGCATGCCCATAATTTCAGAGGAGGGAGAAATTTGAGGTTATCCGAGGTCGTAAAGCAGGTTGACGGGTGCCAAATGATTTTCAGCGGGGATTTTATGTGTCTCGAGCAATGCAGCCGAGTCAGATGTGCAAATGCGTTGGTATATATAGAAAGTCCGGCATATATTGACACTTTGGATAATGCAGACATCACCTGTGTCATCTGCACGCCGGAACTGCTTCCCTTGATGCCCCCGCATATAAAAGGAATCGCAGTGGCGGAGGATCCCAAAAGGGCCTTCTACCAGTTTCATAATCACTTGATTATGAAGGAAGAAAAGACGCCTACGCTGATAGACCCATCCGCCAATATCAGCCCGCTGGCATATATTGCTCCGCACAATATTGTCATCGGAAAAAATGTCGAGATCCAACCGTTTTCAGTTGTGCATGAAAACAGCACCCTAAAAGATAACGTGCGCATATGCTCAGGCTCTATCATCGGGGGGAAAAGCTTTAACCCGGTTCACGACGGGCCTGAACAGGCATTCCTTGCCCTTGACGGCGGGCAGGTACTGCTTGAGGAGGGCGTGGAAATATGCAGCCACTCCCATGTCGCGTGCGGCATCCTCAAAAATGACATTACGATATTGGGCGCATACACAAAGGTTGATGCCATGGTGCACATTGGGCACGGAACCGTGATTGGCAGACAGACGCGTATCGCGGCAGGGGCGGCCATTTCCGGGAACTGCATAATTGGCAGCCGTGTTTGGATCGGTGTCAACGCTACCATTTCAAACCGAATTCGTGTAGGCGACAACGCCCGCATCTCACTCGGCGCGGTGGTCACAAAAGACGTTCCAGAAGGTATCACGGTTTCTGGAAACTTTGCCATTGAACATCAACGCTTTTTAAAGAACTTGAAGGCGTCAATCAAATAGCGCTATCATGACAACCTGGAATAAATGGGGGACGGCAATGAACTATGCTTTGATCGGCTGCGGCCGCATCGCCACAAACCATATAAAGGCTGCTGTAATGAACAATCTACACATTTGCGCCGTGTGCGATGTCAAGCCGGATGCCATGGAAGCGCTGCTGGCCAAGCACAGCCTGGCAAAGGACGCCTCTATCAAGCGGTATTCCGACTACAAGCAGATGCTGGCGCAGAATAATATTGATCTGGCGGCCATCGCCACCGAGAGCGGTCTCCACGCACAGATTGCTTTGGACTGCATTGATGCCGGTGTAAACGTCATTATTGAAAAGCCTATGGCCATGTCCATAGCGGATGCGGAGGAAATCATCCGCCGCAGCGGGGACAAAGGCGTCAAGGTATGCGCCTGCCATCAGAACCGATTCAACCTGGCCGTGCAGGAAACCCGGAAGGCGCTGGAGCAGAAGCGTTTTGGGACGCTCTCCCACGGCTCCATTCACGTCCGCTGGAATCGAAACCGGGATTACTATGCCCAAGCTCCTTGGCGGGGGACCTGGGCCCAGGACGGCGGCTGTCTGATGAACCAATGCATCCATGGCATTGATCTGCTGCGGTGGATGATGGGGGATGAGCCGGAGGAGGTCTATGGCGTTACCCGGCGGCAGTTCCACGACTACCTGGAGTGTGAGGACGTGGGGATGGCAGTGGTAAAGTTTCGGAATGGGACCATCGGAACGATTGAGGGCACCACCAACGTATACCCTAAAAATCTAGAGGAGACGCTGTACCTGTTCGGAGAGCACGGAACCGTTAAACTTGGAGGAACCTCTGCTAATCAGATTGATATTTGGGAGTTCACCCATACGCTGGAGGCAGATGCGAACGCGAAGGGCCTCCAGGAAACTGCCGGCAATGTTTATGGCAACGGACATATAGCGCTCTATGCAGATATGATTGATGCCATCCGGCAAAACCGCGCGCCATATGTCGACGCTGTGGCAGGGAGAAACGCACTGGAGCTGGTGCTGGCAGTCTACCAGTCCTCCTTCACGGGGCATTCGGTGAGGCTTCCGTTGAGAGATACCGCATGTGTGGATTTTAAAAAAAAAGCGAATTGGCAAACGTGAGACGAACTCATCTGCGGCAAGCCTGGGCCCGCGGCCTCATCAACGCGGTATAACACGTAACTTTTCAAACAGCATCAAGTATGATGGCAAGCTCACAGCTTGCCATTATACTTTTTTGAACTTTGTGCCTGCCAATTCTTCCGCCGCTATGCGCGCCCAGCTCCATCAGTCTGAGCCGGGTTCTGGGTCAGGTCCCGGATTGGTCAGCAGGATGGAGCTGTCCATTGTCGGGTCAAACGCGTCTTCGTAGGTGGAAAGGGAGCGGTAGTCCAGTGAATATTCCCGGGGCAGGGTGCTGGGAGAATACCCGGTGACGCTCTTGAACACCCGGTTAAAATTGCGCAGGGTGTTAAAGCCGCACTCCGTCATCAGGGACGCCATTGTAATATCCGGCGAGACCGCAAGGATATCAATTGCCCTTCCGACGCGCACAATGTTCAGATACTGGGAAAAGGTCATGCCGGATACTTTTTTAAAAAACCGGGAAAAGTAGGCATCCGACATATTCATAAACGCGGCGGCATCGCAGAAGGACAGGTGGTCAAAGGACTGGTCGATGACGGTCAGCAGATCCTTGTAGCGCGCAATTGACTTTTGGTTTTGGGCGGCCCGGCGCACAAGCGGCTCATTCCGAAAAATTTCAATGAGGAGCAGGGACATGGAGGCGTTGATTTTTTCGCTGCAAAACGCCAGCCGGGACTCCTGTTCCCGGTACATGCCGTCCATGCAGGAATATGAGCCATAACGGTCCTCAAACAGGGGGGATTCCAGCCAGAATGGGGCCGCACCGGCACACAGGGACTGGTCGAATTGGGCCACAATCACACCGCCGTCAAGGCTGCTGGCGATAGAGTGGGGGCTTTCCGCCGGACAGAGGATACACATACCGGCTTCCAGGCGGTACTGCTGGCCATCCAGCAGAACGGCGGCGGAGCCCTCAAGGCAGGAGACCAGTTCGTGCTCGTAATGCCAGTGGGGAATGTTGTGCAGGCTTCGGTATTTCCCCAGCCAGACCTTACAGCCTTCCGTGAACGCCCGGCGCTCAAATTTTGCCAACATAAGGGCCCCTCCTTCCAAAACATATGGTCATAATACACTAAATATCAATAAATGTCTATGTAAGAACATGACAATTCTTTACGCATAGGGCAAAGTGTGATAAAAATAAGTCATAAGGGCCGGTCTCGTTGTGCACAACAAACAACATCCGGCCGGCGCGCGCGCGACCACACAAACAATTGATTTGAATGAAAGAGAGGCAGAGTTCAATGAAGCGGAAAAATCGACTTTTGCTTTGGGTCGCAATCCTATGCATGCTGGTGAGTATTGTCGGTTCTTACCTTGCCCAGACGGCTGGTGGCTCGGTGGAAATTCGAAAGCTTAAACTGGTCGTTAACAACGACGACGTTCTCTACGCTCAGATGTATATTCCCAAGGATGCCACCGCTGAGCACAAGCTTCCCCTAGTGGTAGTTCAACACGGCAGCCAGCACAATTTGCAGATGCAGGATATGAACATGGTGGAGCTGGCCCGCCGGGGCTTCATTGTTATTTCAGGCGATGCGTTTGGCCATGGGTCGTCCACGCCCAGAGGGATGGTAGACAATCCCGCGCTTAACTTTGGAAATGTGCGAATTCTGATCGACTACGTGTGTGCCAATATGACCAACATTGACACCAGCAAAATTGGTATTTGCGGCCACTCAATGGGTGCGTCTATCATCATGTCCACCCTGCAGCACTATGTAGAGCTGGGCTATACGGGTGGGGAGAACCTCATTGCTGCCGCGCTGGAGATTGGTTATGACCCCGCCTATACCCCCTGGGAATTTGAAGGGGTGGACGGCCCTGTGTTTGCCGACAGCCATTGGGGTGTCATTGCCGGCAAGTATGACGAATATTTCTTCCGTCAGCCAGACACCAACATGGACCCGGCCCATATCCTGGAAAGCCAGGCTGCTCTGGATTTTGTCCGCCAGGCAGACCCCGACGCTGTGGGGCCCGTGGAAGAAGGCAAATACTACACTGGGGAAATTAACGGCAAGAATGTCTCCCGTGTCTACTATCAGAACCCTGAGATCCATCCCCAAAACGTGTTCTCCCACGATACTGCGGCTGATGTGATCGAATTTTTCTACAATACACTTGGAACGCCTGACGGCTACGACTATATAGCCCCCTCCAACCAGGTGTGGTTTGTTAAGCAGCTTCTGAACCTGCTGGGCTTGGTTGGCATGCTGCTGTTCCTGTTCCCCTTCGCTTGCTGGATTATGGATGCGGTGCCCTTCTTCTCCACTCTGCGCAGCGACAAAGAGCTGCCGCCCGCACCCGCGCTGACCACAGCCAAGAGCAAGGCCGTTTTCTGGGTTTTCTTCGCAGTCAATGCGCTGCTGCCGGCGGCGCTGGCTATGCCGGTCATGCATAACCTGATCGGCAAGGAATCCTTTGCTCCCATGACCGTAACCACATGGTTTGGCGAGGGCTCCACCAATGAGATCGCGGGCTGGGCGCTGATTTCTGCGGCCTGCATTCTAGGTGTTTTCCTGCTTAATTATTTCCTCTTCGGCAAGAAGCAGGGGGCAACCCCCGAGAGCTGGGGAATCCGTATTTCGGTTTCCAACCTGCTCAAGAGTTTGCTGCTGGCGTTTATCACCTTCCTGGTAGTTTACGGGATTGTATTTGTGGCGGACTTCTTCTTTGCCACTGACTTCCGATTCTGGCTGATTGCAATGCGAACTTTCAACGCCAACAAGGTGCCCTATTGGATCGCCTATGTGCCGGCATTTATCATCTTCTATCTGATCAATAATATCATGGTCAACGGCGGGAACCGGGTAGAGGGCCGGCCCGAGTGGGCGGTTACCTTGATCAGCTGCCTGGCCAACGCAGTGGGCATCATCCTGCTGCTGGTCATCCAGTATGTGGTCTACATCAAAACCGGCGCCTTTACCTTCAACGCGATGCGGACCCACAACCTGTTCCCGTTCATCGTTCTGGTCCCGGCCGCCACTATCATCACCCGGCGGTACTTTAAAGAAAATGGAAACATCTACCTGGGTGCTTTCACCATCGGGATGATCTACACCATGATGCAGGTCACGCAGGTGTCGATGAACACCGGCTTGATCAACTGACCTGCCCCCCAGCCTTCCCTGTTAAGGGCGAAATTGTGACTGGGCTGCCTGATCAAAAGCGTATGTATAACTCCGGGGGAGCGCTTCGGTGCTCCCCCGGACTGTACAAAAATCTGAAAAAGGAACTCAGAAGCTGCATCAATAGCCGAAGCATTCAGATTTGCGAGCCAAAATCGCCGGCTGCAAGGCGAAAATCTCTTGCAAATCGCTTTTGTCAATTTAACCAGACCTGCCCTAGGGCTCGTTTGAAAATTGCCAACATACCCAAACGACGAGTCTTTTTCCGCCATATGTCGTTGATTTGACTTGAAATACACAAAGTATTTCTGCGTCAAATCGCCTTGTCTGGTGAAAAAATCCCTCGCCGCTGGACACATCGTCAATTTTCAAACAGCGCCTAATAATAATTTAACAGAGGTGATCGTCATGCGCAATTATGAATTCTGGTTTGTGGTGGGCAGCCAGTTCCTGTACGGCCCCGAGGTGCTGGAGACGGTGGACGCCCGGGCCAGGGAGATGGCGGAGCAGCTGTCCAGGCTCCTGCCCTTCCCCCTGGTCTATAAGGTGACCGCCAAAACCGCCGGGGAGATTGCCGGCGTAGTGAGGGAGGCCAACTACAGCCCGTCCTGCGCCGGGGTGGTGGCCTGGTGCCACACCTTTTCCCCCAGCAAAATGTGGATTAACGGCCTGGCGGGGCTGCAAAAGCCCTATTGCCACCTGGCCACCCAGTATAACCGGGAGATCCCCAGCGACGAGATCGACATGGACTTCATGAACCTCAATCAGGCCGCCCACGGCGACCGGGAGCACGGCTTTCTCGCCGCCCGGCTGCGCCTGCCCCGCAAGGTCATCGCCGGACACTGGCAGGATGAGAGCGTGCATGTGCGGCTGGGCCGCTGGATGCGCGCCGCCGCAGGCGCGGCGGTGTCCAGATCCCTGAAGGTGATGCGCTTTGGCGACAACATGCGGGAGGTGGCCGTCACCGAGGGCGACAAGGTGGAGGCCCAGGTCAAACTGGGCTGGCAGGTGAACACCTGGGCTGTTGGCGACCTGGTGAAGGAGATGGACGCCGTCACCGAAGCAGACATCGACGCGCTCATGGAGCTCTACATAGCGCAATACGATATCGCCACCGGCAACATGGACGCCATCCGTTACCAGGCCCGGGAGGAACTCGCCATCCGGCGGATGCTGGACCGGGAGGGCTGCGGGGCCTTCACCAACACCTTTCAGGACCTGTACGGCATGGAGCAGCTCCCCGGCCTGGCCAGCCAGCATCTGATGGCCCAGGGCTACGGCTACGGCGGCGAGGGGGATTGGAAGGTGGCCGCCATGACCGCCATTATGAAAGCCATGGGGGAGGGCGGCAACGGGTGCTCTTTGTTCATGGAGGACTATACCTACCATCTTGTGGAGGGCCGGGAGTACAGCCTGGGGGCCCACATGCTGGAGGTCTGCCCCTGCTGCGCGGCGCAGCGCCCCCGCATTGAAACCCATCCCCTGGGCATCGGCATGAACGAGAAGGACCCCGCCCGGCTGGTGTTCGAGGGCAGGGAGGGGGACGCCATTGTGGCCAGCCTGATCGACATGGGAGGCCGCCTGCGCCTCATCTGCCAGGACATCCACTGCGTCAAGCCCATCCTGCCCATGCCAAACCTGCCGGTGGCCCGGGTGATGTGGCGGGCGGAGCCGTCCCTCACCGCCGGGGTGGAGTGCTGGATCACGGCGGGCGGTGCGCACCATACGGTGCTCAGCTACGACGTGGACGCGGAGATGCTGCGGGACTGGGCCCGGATGATGGAGATTGAGTTTGTCCACATCACCAGGGACACCACGGTGGAGGGGCTGGAGCAGGAGCTGTTCTGGAACGATCTGGCCTGGAAATTAAAATGAGGTCTGGACTATGAAGGACAACAATGTGATCTTGGGCATTGAATTGGGCTCCACCCGGATCAAGGCCGTCGCCATCGACGAACGGTTTAAGCCCACGTCCTCCGGGAACTATACCTGGGCCAGCGCCTACGAAAACGGCGTGTGGACGTACCCCCTGGACGAGGTGTGGACGGGGCTGAAAACGGCCCTGTCCAGGGTGGATAAACGGGAAAACGTCCGCGCCATGGGCATATCCGGCATGATGCACGGCTATCTGGCCTTTGACGCGGACTGGAACCTGCTCACCCCCTTCCGCACCTGGCAGAACACCATCACCGGGCCCGCCGCGGCGGAACTGACCGCCCTGTTCGGCTTCAACATCCCCCAGCGGTGGTCCATCGCCCACCTCTATCAGGCGGTGCTCAACGGGGAGGAGCACGTCCCCCGCGTCGCCCACATCACCACCCTGGCCGGGTACGTCCACTATATGCTCACCGGCGTGAACGCCGTGGGCGTGGGCGAGGCGTCCGGGATGTTCCCCATTGACAGCCGGACGCTGGACTACGACGGGGAGATGCTGCGCAAATTCGGGGCGCTGACGGAATCCCAGCCCTGGCAGATCCGGGACGTGCTGCCCCAGGTACTCCCCGCCGGTGCGGACGCGGGCTGCCTCACGGAATCCGGCGCGGCCCTGCTGGACGGCCTGCTCTCCCCCGGCATCCCCTTCGCACCCCCGGAGGGCGACGCGGGTACCGGCATGGCCGCCACCAACGCCGTGGCCCCCCGCACCGGCAATGTGTCGGCGGGTACGTCGATTTTTTCCATGGTGGTGCTGGAAAAGCCCCTATCCAAAGTCTACGAGGAGATCGACCTGGTGACCACCCCCACCGGCATGCCGGTGGCTATGGTCCACTGCAATAACTGCACCAACGACACCAACGCCTGGGCCGGGGTGCTGAAGGAGGCGGCGGAGCTGTTCGGCGCCTCCCCCGAGCCCGGCGAGCTTTACACCAGGCTCTACGAAAAAAGCCTGGAGGGCGAGGCGGACTGCGGCGGCGTCACCGTCTGCAACTACCTGTCCGGGGAGGGCGTCACCCATATGGACACGGGCCGTCCGCTGGTGGTGCGTACGCCGGAGGCCCGGTTCACCCTGGCGAATTTCTTCCGGGCCCAGCTCTATGCCACCATGGCGACGCTGAAAATCGGCATGGACATTCTGGCCTCCGAGGGGGTGGCCATCGACTCCCTCACCGGCCACGGCGGGCTGTTCAAGACCCCGCTGGTGGGGCAGGCGTTCCTCGCCGCGGCCTGCAGCGCCCCCGTCTCCTGCCTGGACACCGCCGGGGAGGGCGGCCCCTACGGCATGGCCCTGCTGGCGGCCTACCGGGTTTGGAGAGCCGAAGGCGAAACCTTGGAAGCGTACCTGAATAACCCAGTGTTCGCCGGGGTGTCCGGCTCCACCGTCCAGCCGGACGGGGAGACGGCGGCGGGCTTTAACGCCTACATGGCGCGTTACCGCGCCCTGCTGGACGTGGAGCGCAAGGCGGCGGAGGTGCTGTAAATGCTGGCGGAATTGAAGCAAAAAGTGCTGGAAGCCAATCTTTTGCTGCCAAAGCACGGCCTGGTCACCTTCACCTGGGGGAATGTGTCCGGGGTGGACCGGGAGCGGGGCCTCATGGTCATCAAGCCCTCCGGGGTGGAGTACGACGGCATGACGGCGGACGACATGGTGGTGGTCTCCCTGGAAACCGGGGCGCGGGTGGAGGGCAAGTGGAGGCCCTCCAGCGACACGGACACCCACGCGGCGCTGTATAACGCCTTTCCCACCCTGGGCGGCATTGTCCACACCCATTCCCGCTGGGCCACGGCGTTCGCCCAGGCGGGCCGGGGCATCCCCGCCATGGGCACCACCCAGGCGGATTATTTCTACGGCGAGATCCCCTGCACCCGTCCGATGACCCCGGCGGAGATTGGCGGAAGCTATGAGCGGGAGACTGGAAACGTCATCATCGGCACCTTCCGGGAGCGCCGCATTGATCCCGCCCAGGTGCCCGGGGCGCTGGTGCACAGCCACGGCCCCTTTGCCTGGGGGACCGGCCCGCTCGACGCCGTACACAACGCGGTAGTGATGGAGGAGGCGGCGTTCATGGACTGGCACGCGCTGGCCCTGGAGCCGCGCAAGGGCCCCATGCAGCAGGAGCTGCTGAACAAGCACTACCTGCGCAAGCACGGGCCGGGGGCGTACTACGGGCAGGGCTGAAACGGAGGCCGGACCCTATCCGCCGTCCCTTCCTCCCGCGGGCGCTGCGCGTGCCGCATATGTCACAAACAATCAAAACGCCCCGGGCCGATGGCAGTTCCCATTGGCCCGGGGCGTTTTTGCAGTCACGCGGAGGCAGGCTGAAAAAGCGCATAGCGTGGGCCGCGCGCCCCTCGGAAGCTGTACCAATAGCCTCAGTACCCAGCTTTACGGCCAATCTGAATACTTCGGCGATTGGTACTGCTTCTCAATAGCGAAATATGCGCTCCAGCAGCGCCGCCCACGGGTTTGTCTCGCAGCCGTCCCCATCCCGGTAGAGGGGGTAGGCCGCAGTGGGAACATAGCATTTCACCTGGGGCGCGCCGTCGAAGGTGCGCTCGGTGATGCGGCACAGCCGCCCCGTGTGCTCCAGCACCAGCCGGGTCAGCCTCGGGCAGCCGGAGAACACCCCGTCCGGCAGACTTTCAATGCTTTCCGGCAGGCGCAGCTCCTCCAGCGCCGATCCGCCCTCCAGCGCCCGGGGCTCCACCCCCACCACCGGCCTGCCCGCAAAGCTGGCGGGCACGGTGAGGCTGGCCTGCTCCATCCCCGCCTGCGTCAGGCCGGACACCAGATATCCCGAGCCCGCTTCGTCTATGGGCGAGAACAGGAAGCAGCCGCTGTCCTCCGCCTCCGCCGCCTCCTGGGGAACGGGCTCCGGCATGTCGGGCTGGGGGAGGTCCAGCGCCTGGTAGCAGCCCCACTGGGCCAGCAGATCCTCCGCCAGCAGGCGGGTGCGCACCGCCGCCCCGGCGGAGTTCAGATGGAAATTGGAGTCGTAGAACCAGCCGCTGTCCAGGATATAGCGGTTGGGGTCGCTGATCACGGGGCAGAGGAAGGCGTCCAGGCAGGCGCGGAAATAGGCCGACGCCCCCTCCTGCTCATTCCCCTCCAGGGCGGAGCGGTTCACAGGGCTGAAGCTGAGATATACCTCCGCGCCCCGGGCCTCGGCCGCACGGCAGTATCCGTTCACCTGCCCGGCAAATTCCGGCGAGATGGACACCGCCCCCAGATCCACCGGCGCGCCGGTGTCCCACCCCACGGCCATCACGTTCCCCGCCCGGTAAAAGCTCAGGCTGCCGTCCCCGTCAAAGGAGGATTTCGCATACACTCCATCGGCGGCGGGGAACTCCCCGCTGCGGCAGATGGACGCGCGCTCCTGAAGAAAGCCCACGTAATTGCCCGCCAGCGCCGCCTGATGGGCCGGGCTCACCCCCAGCAGCAGCTCCGGCGCCTCCTCCGCGCACTTCCAGAAGGCGGACGCGCCAAAGTAATCGGACAGCGTTTCATCCGTCGGCTCCACCGCCAGCACCACCACGTCCCCCTCCCGCAGCTGGCCCTGGGACAGCTCCAGCATGGCGCCGGCGCCCACGGCGGCATACAGGCCGAAGGGACATACGGTGTACTCATACCCGTATTGGGCCAGCGTGCGCTCCAAAAGGCCCGTGTCCACCCCAAAGGCCACATTGCTGCCCCCCACCAGGATCAGCCGCTTCCCCGGGCTGTCCGTCAGGCGGCGGTACAGCTCGGGCAGCTGCGCGTAGTAGGGCTGATGAACGCTTGCAAGGCACAAGCAGAGGAAATCGTAAAACATGAGTTAATCTATGATTGACAGTCAAGAGCCGGAGAAAACACCCGAAAAATACCGCAAACAATCTCACGCGACGTATGGTATAATAATTTTGAAAAAATTTGAGATTTGATGTAGTATTTGCCGCTGAAACCGTAGTATATAGGTGAAGCCGGAAAGGAGGCGGTGTAATGATAGAAGATGAAAAAATCATTGAAATGTTTTTTGGGCGTTCAGAACAGGGCATACGGGAGCTGGATATAAAATACGGTATCCTCTTGACTATGCGCCCCCTTGACGAGCGCGGCGCATGGGCGGTGAAATCCAAAAAGGAATATGTGCTTGATGAAAAGGGCGAGCGTGTGAAGCTGCCAAGTGGCAGATACAAGACCCGCAAGGTTGACCTTGTGGACTGGAACAATCAAGAAAATGCGGAAGTTTGGCGGGCGGCATGGGCTGACCTTGCCAATGCCTATTTGGAGAGAAACGACAGCCCGGAGCGTATCGACCACCGCAGCTATGAACGGCAAGGGATAGGCCAAATCCCTACCGTCCATGTGGGCGTGGCGGCTTGCCAAATGGAGAAGAAAGGCATAGCTATCGCCACTCTTGCGGAGCTGGACGCAGCCCTTTCCGCTGTCCGTGAGAAATCCGACACTATCCGTGAGGGCATGAAAACCGCCGAGAAGCGTATGAAAGAATTGAAAAAGTTGATTGAGTACGGCGGGAATTATTTGAAGTACAAACCCATACACGACGAACTGAAAACACTGAAAAACGGCTGGACGAGCAAGCGCGACAAATACGAGGAAGCCCACTGCGCCGAGCTTGCCCTATGCCCACCACCGGGGCCAAGGGGAGCCTGACGCTGGCCGACCTGGCGGGCAAGGACTACGGCGACGTCAGCTGGGAGAAGCTGCTGGATCAGATGAGCATCGAGGACATGACCACCCTCATCAACACCGGCGGCTGGCAGACCGCGGCCATCGAATCGGTGGGCAAGATGGCCACCTCCGACTGCGACGGGCCCTCCGGCCTGTCCAACTACGTCACCGGCTCCAACGGCACCCAGTTCCCCACCGAGGTGCTCATGGCCCAGACCTGGAGCAAGGAGATGGCGGAGAAGATCGGCGACGCCCTGGGCCAGGAGTTTGCCAACGCCAACAACTACGGCTGGTACGGCCCGGCCATGAACCTGCACCGCACCGCCTTCCTGCTCACCTACATGACCGAGCAGACCTTCCGGGAGACCTGCCTGAAGCCCTTCGAGATGGTGGTGAAAAACTTCGATTTCGAGCGCTATGTTATGGGCATGATGACCGCCTACAACTGGCTGGGCACCGTGCCCGCCATCAGCAGCTCCGAGCTGCTCAACGATGTTCTGCGGGGCGAGTGGGGCTTCCAGGGCATGGTCATTTCCGACTACAACGGCTCCTATGGCTTTGAGATTACCGACGCGGCCATCCGGGCGGGCAATGATTTTATGCTGGGCTACGGCATGGCGGAGAGCAATAAGCTGGAGGACACCGATTCCGCCACCTGCGTGCTGGCCATGCGCCAGGCCTGCAAGAACATCCTGTACACCGTGGCCAACAGCGGCTATTACGCCGACGAGGCCGCCGCCCAGGGCGGCATGAGCGGCATGACCCGCCTGTTCATCATGGCGGACGCCGCCGCCGTTGTGCTGGCGCTGGGAATCGAGGCGCTGGTGGTCCTGCGCTGGATGAAAAAGCGCAGGGAATCCGCCTCCAAATGACGGGGCCTGTCCGTTCCCCCATCCATGCGGCACCCCCTCCCCGTATACGCGGGGAGGGGGTGCTGCGCGCGTAGGCGCTGTTTGAAATTGACGATGTGCCCGGCGGCAAGGGATTTTTTCGCCATACAAGGCGATTTGACGCGGAAATACTTTGTGTATTTCAAGTCAAATCAACGACATATGGCGGAAAAAGGCCTGTCGTTTGGGCATGTTGGCAATTTTCAAATGAGCCCTAGGCCATTCCCCCAGGCGCCCGCCCGCAGAAACGGACGCCGCCGGATGGGGCGCCCTTCTGCCAAGGCGGGCCGGCAGAGAGGCGCAGGCACATTTCCCGGCGCGGATTTTACATAGATTTTACCTTGCTTTAGTAGTAGAATTTACATTCAAATGTCAAAATATAACCACAGCATATTAAGAACCTCATTTTCAAGGTTCCAAAACTGGGGGAAGCCTGCGCTATGGATTTATTTGACATACTGACGCTGGCCGGCGGCCTGAGCCTGTTCCTGTTCGGCATGAGCATTATGGGGCAGGCCCTGGAACGCCGGGCCGGGGATCAGCTGCGCTCCATTCTGGGAAGATTCACCTCCGGCAGGGTCTCCGGGCTGTTGACGGGCCTGGGGGTCACCGCCGTGATCCAAAGCTCCTCAGCCGCCACCGTCATGGTGGTGGGCTTTGTCAACTCGGGTCTGATGAGCTTGCGTCAGGCCATCAACGTCATCATGGGGGCCAACATCGGCACCACGGTCACGGCCTGGATTTTGAGCCTGACGGGGATTGACAGCGGCAGCGTATTGATCCAGCTTTTGAAGCCCAGCTCCTTTACGCCGGTGCTGGGCATGGCCGGCATCATCCTCTACCTGTTCTGCCGGTCCGCAAAAAAGAAGGACACCGGCACCATCCTGCTGGGCTTCACCACGCTGATGTTCGGCATGGAGAGCATGTCCGGCGCGGTCTCGGGCCTGCGGGATGTCCCGTCCTTCCAGCAGCTCTTCATCCTGTTCAAAAACCCGATTCTGGGCGTCCTGGCCGGGGCGGCGCTCACGGCGCTCATCCAGTCCAGCTCCGCCTCCGTGGGTATTTTGCAGGCGCTGGCCGTAACCGGGCAGGTCTCCTACGGCGCGGCCATCCCCATCATTATGGGGCAGAACATCGGGACCTGCGCCACCGCCATGCTCTCCTCCGTGGGGGCGAATAAAAACGCGAAGCGCGCCGCCCTGGTCCACCTCTCCTTCAACGTCATCGGAAGCGCGGTGTGGCTGGCTGTGTTCTGTGGGCTTCGGGCAATATTCCCCCCCGCCTTTTTGGAGGACCCGGCCACGCGCGTGGGCATCGCCGCCGCCCACACGGTATTCAATATCCTGTGCACGCTGCTCATGCTGCCCCTGTCCGGGTTTCTGGAGCGGCTGGTCAATGGGCTGATCCCCGACGCGCAGCAGCCCGAGGCGCGTCCGGAGCTGGACGAGCGGTTATTGGCCGCCCCCCACATCGCCTTGGAGCGGTGCCGCGAGGTGGCCTCCGATATGGGAAAAACCGCCGTGTCCGCCCTGGGCGAATCCCTTGCCGCCCTGCGGGGGTGCACGCCGGAGCTGGCCGCGTCCATTCGGACGCGGGAGGAGAAAACCGACCGCTACGAGGATATTTTAGGCAGCTATTTGGTCAAGCTGAGCGCCCGGCAGATCGGCGAGGGGGACAGCATGGAGGCCGCCAAGCTGCTGAAGGTCATCGGCGACTTCGAGCGCATTGCCGATCACGCGGTCAACCTTTTGGAGTCGGCGGAGGAGCTGGGGGGAAAAGGGCTGCGCCTTACAGGCGCCGCCCTGGCCGAGCTGGACGTGCTGTGCGCCGCCGTCACCGAGATCCTGGAGCTGTCCCTCACGGCGTTCCTGGAGAATGACCTGGAGGCCGCCGCCCTGGTGGAGCCCCTGGAGCAGGTCATCGACCAGCTCAAGGAGCAGCTGCGCACCCGCCACATCCTGCGCTTGCAGCAGGGCGTGTGCACCATCGGCACGGGCTTTGCCTGGTCCGACCTGCTGACCGACCTGGAGCGCACCGCCGACCACTGCTCCAACATCGCCGGGAGCGTCATCGACGCGGCCGGCGGCGGCATGGACCTGCACCGGTCCCTGCGGGAGCTGCGAAGCGATGGCGCGGAGTTCTCCGCAAGGTTTCGCCGGTATGGCGAGAAATACGCTTTAAAGCCAATGCCCCATTGATGGGCTGGGCCGGATGTGATATGATGAATGCGAGGTGAGACTGCCATGATCTTCTGCGTGGAGGACGACAGCGGCATCCGTGACCTGATGGTCTACGCGCTGAACGCCGCGGGTCTGGAGGCTGCCGGGTTTGACAGCGGCGCTTCCCTGGAGGACGCTTTGCGGGAGCGGCGTCCGTCACTGATCCTGCTTGATATCATGCTGCCTGGACAGGACGGCCTCTCCATCCTGAAAAAGCTGCGCGCCCGGACGGACACGGCGGATATCCCCATCATCATGGCCACGGCCAAGGGCACGGAATTCGACCGGGTGACGGGGCTGGATCTGGGCGCCGACGACTACCTCTCCAAGCCGTTCGGCATGATGGAGATGGTGTCCCGGGTGCGGGCGGTCCTGCGCCGCGCGGGGCCGAAGGCGCCGCCCCAGGCCCTGCGCACAGGCGGCCTGGAGCTGGATCTGGAGGGCTGCGCCGCCTATGTGGACGGGGCGCGCTCGGCGCTTACGCGAAAGGAGTACCTGCTGCTGCGCACCTTGATGGAGCGGCCCGGGCGGGTGTTCACCCGGGGCCAGCTCCTGGAGGCGGTGTGGGGCACGGACCACATGGGGGAGACCAGGACGGTGGACGTGCACATCGCCACCCTGCGCACCAAGCTGGGCGAATACGGGAGGCAGATTGAGACCGTCCGGGGCCTGGGATACCGTATGGAGGGCGACAGATGACAAAACGGATCTTCTGCTCCATCTTTTTTGTGGCGTTTGGGGTCTTTCTCGCCTCACTGGCCCTGATTATGGGCATCCTGTACGGCTATTTTACCAAGGTACAGCAGGCACAGCTGAAGATGCAGACCATGCTGGCGGCCCAGGGCGTATCCAACGAGGGAGCCGGGTATTTTCAGGGCTTGGACATTCAGCATTACCGCATCACTTGGATCGGCGCGGACGGCGCGGTGCTCTACGACAGCCAATCCGTCACCGGTGAAAACCATCTGGCGCGGGAGGAGGTGGTGCAGGCCCTCTCCTCCGGCTACGGCGAGAGCCTGCGCGATTCCGCCACCCTGATGCTCCGCTCCCTGTATGCCGCCCAGCGCCTGGCGGACGGCACGGTGCTGCGGCTGTCCATTGCGCAAAACTCTATCCTGACGCTGGCGCTTGGCATGGCGCAGCCCATCTGCACCGTGTTCCTTGTGGCGGTCATCCTGTCCGCGCTTTTGGCGGTGAATATTTCCAGGCGAATCGTGCGGCCGCTGGCCGAGCTGGACCTGGACGCGGCAACGCTCAATGGCGGATACGAGGAGCTCATGCCCCTCCTGCGGCGGGCGCAGGCCCAGCAAAAGCAGCTCAAATGGCAGGAGGCGGCGCTTCAGCGAAAGCAGGATACGCTGAATACCATTGTGAGCAGCATGAGCGAGGGCATGGTCCTGCTGGACCGGGAGCGCAAAATCGTCAGCATCAACCCCGCCGCCGCGGAGATTTTGGGGGACGGCGGATTCAGTGTTGGCGCGGACATCCTGGCGCTTGACGGAAACGTCTGCCTGAAGGACGCGGTGAAAAAGGCCCTGGGCGGGGAGCGGGCGGAGCAGACCATTGCGCTTCGGCATGGACGGCACAGGCTGGAGGCCGCCCCCATCATCTCCGGGGACAAGCCCGCCGGGGCGGCGCTGCTCTTTTTCGACATTACGGAAAAGGAAAAGACGGAGGCGCTGCGCCGGGAATTCACCGCCAACGTGTCCCATGAGCTGAAAACCCCGCTGCAATCCATCTCCGGCTGCGCGGAGCTCTTGGAGAACGGCATGGTGAGGGCGGAGGATATCCGGCCCTTTGCGGGCAGGATCCACGCCGAGGCCCGGCGCATGACCCGGCTGGTGGAGGACATCATCCACCTGTCCCAGCTGGACGAGGGCGCCGTGCCGGCCCGGCAGGAGGTAGACCTGTACGAGGCGGCGCAGGAGGCCGCCTCCGCTTTGCAGCGCAGCGCGGCGGCAAAGCAGGTTCGCCTGACGGTCACAGGGGAGCGCGCCCTGGTCAACGGCGCCCGGGGGCTGATCTGCGAGATGATCTATAATCTCTGCGACAATGCCATCAAATACAATGTGGAGGGCGGCAGCGTGGAGGTCTTGGTGGCGGGGGACGGCCAGGGGCCGTCGGTGTCTGTCTCGGACACCGGCATCGGCATACCGCCGGAATACCGGGACAGGATTTTTGAGCGGTTTTTCCGGGTGGACAAGAGCCGTTCCAAGGCATCGGGCGGGACCGGCCTGGGGCTGTCCATCGTCAAGCACATCGCGCAGTATCATGGCGCGGAGATCGCCGTTGAAAGCGAGCCGGGCAGGGGCACAACCATATCGGTCTCGTTTGGCGGGCAGTCAGCGCCTCTCCACACCCCCTGATTTGTGTAAAACGCAGGGAAATGCCGGGATGCGCAGACAAGTTTTTACGAGAAAGACAAAAACCAGACAACTTTATGCAATTTACCTCTCAAGATGTTGAAGCGCTGCCATTTTTTGTGTTACATTAAAATTATTCCAGGCGCGGCGCACCGCCACAGGCTGCGCCTGACAAAACACAAAAAAGGAGTTATTGCAATGAAAAAGAGGATTCTCAGTATCGGCCTGGCTCTCGCCATGATGACGGCCCTGCTGGCCGGCTGCGGCAGCAAGAGCGCCACCTGGAAGGTCACTTGTCCCTGGGCCCCCTCCGGCGTGGCCGCCATGGTCAGCCAGAAGGCCGCCGCCAAGTCCACCGAGTATTCCAAGGAGATCACCCTGGTGGCCGAGGCCATCAAGGGCGACGCCGCCACCGTCAACACCTGGATCATGGACACCAAGGCCAACGACACCGAGCTGGTCTTTGCGGGCGAGGGCCTGCTGTCCATTACCGCCACCCTGGACCCCGACAAGCTGCAATTCGGTTATGAGGACTTTGTATTTGTGGAGAACCTGTACTCCTCCGTGTTCGTCCTGTCCGCCGACGCCAAGCTGGGCATCAAGAGCGTGGACGACCTGAAGGCCTACGTGGAAGGCGGCAATGAGATCAGCGTGGCCGTCAACGGCGCCATGGGCTCCGAGGCGTTCCTGGCCGCCGCTCTGTTTGGCTCCATGGGCGCAGGCGATAAGCTGAAGCTCACCCCCTACCAGTCCGCCGCCGAGGCCGCCCAGGCCGTCGCCAAGGGCGAGACCAGCTTTGCCGTCTCCCACCAGTCCCAGATCCTGGAGACCTTCCAGCAGGACGGCGTGACCATCGTGTGCGCCTTTGATCAGGACGACATCGCCGCCGGTCCCTTCGCCGGGGTTGAGGGCGTGGGCAAGCATGGCTATCCCTTCTTCCGCAACCGCTGCTTCATCATGGCCCGCGCCGGCACCGACGCGGACAAGGTCTCCGCACTGAAGGATCTGTATGGTAAGATTCTGGCCGACAAGGAAGTGGCCGAGTGGCTCCAGGACACCATGCTGCTGGAAGTGGACATCATGAGCCAGGCGGACGTGGAGGACCACATCGAGAACGTGAAAAACATCGTCAACGAGTACAAAGATATCGTTGCCGGCTGATCCCTTTCAAACTGCCTGGGGGAATGGGGGCTGTCTCCCATTCCCCCAGATTTTTCATAATGAATGAAACGGAGGGAGATCCTGTTGAAGCAGATGATAGACCGTGTGGACGCCCGCCTGGACGCCTGGGGCGAGGCGCTGAAGAGGCGGGAATTCCGCTTCCCGTCTGATTTGACCGCGGGGATCGTGTTCGCCCTGGTGGGAATCGCCATGCTGCTGGCTATGCCCAGCCAGGTCACCGCCACCGGGGGAGACGTGGTGGACGGACGGGCTTTCCCCACCCTGCTGATGACGGTCATGCTGGCCTGCTGCGCCGCCCTTATCGGCAAGGAGCTGTTCAAACTGGCCCGGAAGCAGCCTATTACGTGGAAAACCGTCAACCTCCTTGTGGAGGTCAAGGCCCTGGTGATTCTGGGCATCCTGCTGGTGACCTATCTGCTGAGCAAGTATACCGGGCTTTTCGTCATCGGGGCGGTGTTCTGTGCCCTGGGGTTCCTGGCATTCTTTCGGTGCAGAAAGCGGAGTTATTACATCATCACCCTGGCGCTGGCGGTGGGCATCTGGTGCGCCTTCCGCTTCGGCCTGGGTGTGAGCTTCTGAGAGGAGGGGACATACGATGCTGGAGTTTATCGGCCCGGCCAGCGGACTGCTGTTTACGCTGGAAAATATTTTCTGGATCAATATCGGCGTGTTTATCGGCTCGGTGTTCGCCGCCATCCCCGGACTGACGGTGATCCTGTGCGTCATCCTGTTCCTGCCCTTCACCTATCAGATGACCGCCATCCCCGGCATGATGTTCCTGCTGGGCATCTACTGCGCCGGAGGCTACGGCGGCAGCGTTTCCGCCATTCTCATCAACACCCCCGGCACGCCCCATGCCGCCGCCACCATGATGGACGGCCACCCCCTGAGCAAGCAGGGGCGCACTAAGGCCGCGCTGAAGATCGCCCTGTACGCCTCCACCTTCGGCGGGATCTTCTCCGCCCTGATGCTGCTGTTCCTGGGCCCCCAGGTGGCAAGGGTGGCCGCCCAGCTGGGCACTGCGGAGTATTTTATGGTGTGCCTGTTCGGGCTTACCATCATCGCCGGCGTGTCCGGCAAGAGCATGATCAAGGGGATTATCTCCGCCTGTATCGGCCTTTTGCTCTCCTGCGTGGGCACCGACCCCATGACCGGCTACGACCGGCTCACCTTCGGGGTTGGCCGGCTGTATATGGGGCTGGATCTGGCGGTGTGCCTCATCGGCCTGTTCGCCCTGGTGGAGATCCTGGCCAAGGCGGAGCTGAAGCCGGACGCCCTCCATCTGGACGCAAAGAAGATGGAGGACAACGGCGTGATCACCAAAGAGGAGTATAAGCGCATGGCGCGCCCGGTGCTGCTGTCCTCCCTGATCGGCTCCCTGGTGGGCATTATCCCCGGCACCGGGGCCTCTGAGGCATCCTGGTTCAGCTATAACACGGCCAAGAACATGTCCAAGCACCCGGAGGAGTTCGGCCACGGCTCCGTGGAGGGCATCGCCGCCGCCGAGTCCGCCAACAACGCCGTTACGGGGGCCACCCTCATTCCCCTGCTCACCCTGGGCATTCCGGGGGACGGCACGGTGGCCATCATGCTGTCCGCCCTGATGATCAACGGCCTGAACCCCGGGCTGAGCCTGTTCACCAGCGATGGGGACATCATGTACGCCATCATGCTGGGGCTGATCCTGGTGAACCTGTTCATGCTGCTCCAGGGCAAGTTCCTCACCAAGCTGTTTGCCAAGGTGGTGTCCATCCCCCAGGAAATCCTCACCCCCATCATCGTGATTTTCTGCTTTGCCGGGGCCTATTCCGTGAACAAGAACTATTTCGACGTGTCGGTGGCGCTGGTATTTGCCGTCATCGCCTGGGTGCTGCGCAAGCTGGACATGCCTGCCGTTCCCATCCTGCTGGGCATGGTGCTGGGCAACATGACGGAGACCAATTTCCGCCGGGCCCTGCTCATCTCCGACGGCAGCCCCTCCATCTTCTTCAGCAGCATTTACTGCATCATTTTCCTGGTCCTGATCGTCGTGGCGGTGGGCGCCATCGTACGCGGCAAGCTAAAAGAGCGCCAGGCGGCCCAGACCGCCGGAAAGGAACACTGATTTATGCCCAATAACATCATCTTTTACTTTACCGACCAGCAGCGCTGGGATACCTGCGGCTGCTTCGGCCAGCCCCTGGATATCACCCCCAATCTGGACCAGCTGGCCCGGGAGGGCGTCAAATTTGACAACGCCTTCTCCCCCCAGCCGGTGTGCGGCCCCTGCCGCGCCCTGTTCCAGACCGGCAAATGGCCCACCGAGACGGGCTGCTTCCGCAACAACCTCATGCTCCCCGCCCATATCAAGACCCTGGGCAGCTATATCGAGGAGGCGGGCTATGAGACCGCTTATATCGGCAAGTGGCACCTGGCCAGCGACGGCGAGCTGGAAAAACCGCCCGTCATCGACCACACCGTCACCGCCATCCCCAAGGAGCTGCGGGGTGGCTACACCGGCTACTGGCGGGCGGCGGACGTGCTGGAGTTCACCTCCCACGGCTACGACGGCTTCGTGTTTGACGAGAATAACAACCGGGTGGACTTCCAAGGCTACCGGGCGGACTGCATCAACGACCTGGCCCTGGGATTCTTCGAGACCTACGACAAAAAGAAGCCCTTCTTCATGACCATCTCCCAGATTGAGCCCCACCACCAGAACGACCGAAAGCATTACGAGGGCCCCGACGGCTCCAAGGAGCGGTTTAAAAATTTCGTGCTGCCGGAGGATCTGAAGGCCCTGGGGGGCAACGCGGCGGAGGAGTACCCCGACTATCTGGGCCAGTGCGCCAGCCTGGACGAGAACCTGGGCCGGCTGGTACAGCGGCTGAAGGACGAGGGGCTGTATGACAATACGGTCATCATCTTCGCGTCCGACCACGGCTCCCACTTCATGACCCGCAACCGTGACGGCCACCTCAACGGCTACGACGACTATAAGCGCTCCTGCCATGACGCGGCCCTCCATGTGCCCCTGGTGATCGCGGGCGGTCCGTTCCGGGGCGGCGTGGCGGTGGAGGATGTGGTCAGCACCGCCAGCCTGCCTAAAACCATCCTGGCCCTGGCCGGGGTGGACGTGGGCAGCGCCATGATCGGGGAAAATCTCCTTGACGTGGTGGAGAAAAAGGACGATAATAGACCCAACGAGGCCTTTGCCCAGATCTCGGAGAGCCGGGTGGGGCGCTGCCTGCGCACGGCGGACTACCTGTATTCCGTCTACGCGCCGGGGGTCAACGGCGGCGAGGCGGCATCGGCGGATGTGTACGCCGACGACTTCCTGTACGACATGGGGCGAGATCCCCACCAGCTGAACAATGTGGCGGCCGACCCCGCCTATGCCCAGGTGAAGGCAGAGCTGCGGGAGCGTCTGCTGGACTGGATCCAGCAGGCGGAGGGGACGCGGCCCGTCATTACGGATTAGGCGCCGTTTGAACATTGACGATGTGCCCGGCGGCGAGGGATTTTTTCGCCAGACAAGGCGGTTTGACGCGGAAATGCTTTGTGTATTTCAAGCCAAAGCAGCCACATATGGCGGAAAAAGACCTGTCGTTTGGGCATGTTGGCAATTTGCAAACGGGCCTAGACCTGACGGCACGAGGGCGGCGCTTTGCCGCCCTTGCGCTTATACCGGGGGAGGGACGGCAATGGGCGGCATGGACCGAAAATCCGAGATGGCATATCTTTGGGTGCGGGCCTATATTGAGGAAAACAAATTTTCCAGCAGTTCAAAAATCCCTTCCGAAAACGCCCTGAGCCGGAAGCTGTCCATCAGCCGGGAGACGGTGCGCCGGGCCCTGGCCCGGTTGGAGCAGGAGGGCCTCCTCCGCCGGGTGCGGGGGAGCGGCACCTATATCGAAAAAGAGGCGGCCCTGTCCTGGGAGCTGGGGGGCAGCGGCGGCAGAACCAAGATCGGTCTCATCCTCCAGGGACAGGACAGCAACGCCAACTCCAGTCTCATGGACGGCATCCGCAGCATTCTTCCCCCCGACCAAGTGGACCTGCGCACCTTCCTCACGGACAACAAGTTCGCCAATGAGCGCCGGTGCCTCAACGCGGTGATGGACCAGGGCTTTCAGGGCTTTATCGTGGACGGGGTAAAGGCCAGCCTGCTGAATCCCAACCTGGACTGCTACCGGCGGATCTACCAAAAGCGCATCCCCGTTATTTTTTACAACAACTACTACAAAAACCTGAAATGCCCCCGGGTGGTGGTCAACGACCTGCGCTGCGCCGAGGAGCTGATCAGCCTGCTCATTCGGGAGGGCCATCGGAACATCGCCGGGGTATTTGTCTCCGACAATTATCAGAGCATTGAGAAATTCCAGGGGATGGCAGCCGCCCTGCAAAAAAACGGGGTGGAGTACCAGGACGACTATATCAAATGGTGCGTATCCGACGAAGCCCACGACGCCCGGTTTGCCCGTTCCATCGACCACTTCTTAAAGCGCCTGCCCCACTGCACGGCGGTGGTGTGCTGTAATTATATGATTTGCCAGCTGGTGCGGCAGGTGCTGGAGAAGCAGGGGCGGCGGGTGCCCCAGGACTGCTCCCTGGTGTGCTTTGACTACTCCAACGACGACTGGGAGGAGCAGGGCGTCACCTGCTCCGTCCATCAGGGCTACCGCATCGGGCAGGAGGTGGCCTCCCGCCTGATGCGGATGATCCGAAACCGGGACTGCGACGATTTGGGCTATACCTATGTCCTGTCCCCGGAGATCTATCTGGGTAAAACGGTGGGCCCTGCCCGGGAGACCAAATTCTGACTGAGGGAGGTGGCGGTCATGCCGCCGCTGAGCATTTTGGTGAAGCCCGCCTCCAGCGCCTGCAATCTGCGCTGCTCCTACTGCTTTTACGCCGACGAGGCCAGCATTCGGTCCGTTCCGAATTACGGGAGGATGCCCGCCCAGGTGAGCAGCGCTCTGATCGAGGGGGCGATGGGCGCGGCGGAGGGCGCCGTCTCCTTTTTATTCCAGGGCGGGGAGCCCACCTTGGCGGGACTGGAATTTTTCCAGGACTTTGTTTCCCGCGTGCACAAGGCGGCCCCGCCGGGGCTGGCGGTCCAATACGCCATCCAGACCAACGGAACGCTGCTGGACGCGGAATGGTGCCGCTTTTTCCGGGAGCACCGTTTCCTGGTGGGCCTGTCCCTGGACGGCAGCCGGGAGTGCCATGACCGTTTCCGCCGAGACGGCGCGGGCAAGGGCACCTATGACCGGGTGGTGCGGGCGGCGCGGCTGCTGGAGCGGGCCGGCGTGGAATATAACGTCCTCACCGTGGTGACGGGCTATCTGGCCAGGCATATCAGGAGCGTTTTCGCGGCCCTGTGCCGGGACGGCTTTCGCTTCCAGCAGTATATCCCGTGCCTGGACCCCCTGGGGGAGGAACGGGGCGGGCAGGGGTATTCCCTCTCCCCGGCCCAGTATGGGGAGTTTTTAAACACCCTGTTTGACCTGTGGTACAGGGAGCTGGAGCAGGGGCGGTATTACTCCATCCGATATTTTGATAATCTGCTGTGGATGCTGGGCGGCCGCGCCCCGGAGCAGTGCTCGATGCGGGGGTGCTGCGGGCCGCAGTACCTGGTGGAGGCGGGCGGAAGCGTATATCCCTGCGACTTCTACGGCCTGGACGAATTTTTGCTGGGGAATGTCCTTCAAAACAGCTGGACGGAGCTGGACCGGGCCAGGGAGGAGCTGGGGTTTATAAGGGATTCCCAGCGCGTCCCGGAGCAGTGCGGGCGCTGCCGGTGGTATCCCCTGTGCCGCAACGGCTGCCGCCGGGACCGGCTGGCCGGGGAGGACGGACTGGGCCGCAATTATTACTGTGACGCCTACGCCGGGTTCTTCTCCTATGCCCTCCCCCGCCTGCGCAAGGCATACGCTTTGCTGGGCCTGCGCTAGATTAGGGGAAATTAGAAGCTGTACCAATAGCCGAAGTATTCAGATTCGCGAGCCAAAATTGCCGCTGGCAAGGCGAAAAACCGCGGGAATACTTGGTGTATTTCAAGATTTTTCAACGCGGCCGGCGGCAATTTGGGCCGCAAAGCTGGGTGCTGAGGCTATTGGTACAGCTTCTCTTATACACAAAAAACAAAGGGTGCTGTAAAATAGCCTTACAGCACCCTTTGTTTTGGAAAAAGACATTGAATTTCAAATTATGGAATTGGCCCTAATCCAAGTTCCTGCAAAAATTGATTGTGGCGTGCCTTTGCCTTTTGGATGCTTCCTTCAATTTTTTCAAGCTCCTGCCGCACAGAATCAATATCAACGGCTTCTTCTTCAAATGCAGTACTGACATATCGAGAAATATTCAGATTATATCCATTTTTCTCGATTTCCTCCATAGAAACTCGGCGGGAGTACTTTTTGTCATCTTCTTTTCGGTATTGGTATGTTTCAATGATCCTGTCAATATGCTTTGGCAGCAGTGTATTTTGGCGTTTTCCTTTTTCAAAGCACTCACTTGCATTGATAATCAGCACATCATCGTACTTCTTGCATTTTTTTAGGACTAAGATACATACTGGAATGCCTGTGGAGAAAAATAAATTCGCCGGCAAACCAATGATGGCATCAATATTTCCATCTTCAAGCAGTTTTTTTCTGATCTTTTCCTCAGCGCCGCCGCGGAACAGAACTCCATGCGGCAAAATAATCGCCATTGTTCCATCATCACTTAAAAAGTGGAATCCATGCAGTAGAAAAGCGAAATCTGCCGCCGCCTTTGGCGCAAGTCCATAGTTTTTGAATCGAAAATCCTTGGCCATTTCTTCTTTGGGCTGCCATCTGTAGCTGAAGGGCGGATTGGCCACCACTGCTTCAAACTGCATTTTTTTTGCCGGATTCATTTCATTCAAAATATTCCAATCGTTCAGCAGAGAATCACCATGATAAATCTGAAATTCAGTATCTTTCAAGCCATGAAGCAGCATATTCATACGAGCAAGATTGTAGGTGGTAATGTTTTTTTCCTGCCCATAGATCCGAACCGTATCCTTTGCGCCAAATTGTTTTCGCACATTGATTAACAGAGAACCTGAGCCGCAGGCAAAATCAAGTACATTTCTCAGCTTGCTCTTTTTTCCAGTGCTGGGATCTTGACCGTCAAGAGAAACAATCCGGGACAGGATGGTTGAAACCTGCTGCGGCGTATAGAATTCGCCCGCTTTTTTACCGGAGCCAGCAGCAAACTGACCGATCAAATACTCATAGGCATCCCCCAGAAGATCTGTTTCATTTGGGAATTCCGAAAGTCCGTTTGCGATTTCGGTTATAACCAAACACAGCAAGTCATTTCGATCACTATAATTTTTTCCAAGCTTATCGGAATCAAGGTTTACCTCTGAAAATAACCCCCGAAATCTGCTTTCAAACGACTCATTCTCAATGTATTTAAACCCATCCTGTAAAGTTTTTAATAATTGATCATTCTGTGTCCGTGCTAATTCATATATATTACTCCACAAATATGCCGGTTTTATCACATAATGAATTTTACGGCGCATTTGTTTTTCAAGCGTATCAACTTGATCCAAATTTCGGATATACCAGACTGCAAGAGGGATTACATTGTCGCTGTAGAGCATCTTATTATTCTTGTCCACAAAATCTTGTCTTGCTTTTTTAATTTTCTCCTCGTCTTTTTCATCTTCCTTCAAGCCTAATTTTTGGGGAGAAAGATCGCTGCTGTATTTGATGATGGTGGCTTTGAGCTCGTCAATATAAGCCGAAAAATTCTTTTCGTTATTTTTGATTTCAAGCTCGCTGCTTTGATAGTCACGGCCCAATTCCTTTTTTACTGCTTCCTCATAATTATCAGACAGGTAACGTAAAAAGAGAAAAGATAGCATATAATCTCTAAAATCATCGGCGTTCATTGCGCCGCGCAGTTTATCAGCAATCGCCCATAATGTTGAGCCCAACTGTTTTTGTTGTGTATCATTCATAGTTTGCTGCCCCTATCCTTTTGTAAACAGATCATCATTAAACTTGTAATTTTCTAAAAATCTGTTTAGAATGCTGATGAAAATTTCCTTGTTATCCTCAACCATTTCGACAGGATTAAATATCGAATGATTTCCATGACTTAGTAAGTTTGTCATTCGTGCAAAGATCACATCATCTAAATCATCATCTTTCTGCCTTATGCAGGCTGAAAAATCTTTGAACCCGTGAAATGCCGCCGTTTTCTCAAGAATATTTCTCAAAACATTAAAATGATAAGTATAGATTGTCCTGCTGTCCGCCACTTTTTTTAGTTCCTTTAACAGCGCAACATGATGAAAGAACGGGGTGTCTCCCGTGTTTTTGATTATGTGCTTCTTTGTTTCTTTATCAACGCTCAAAAACCGGCACGCCGTTTTTTCTTTTCGTAATTCATTATACATCACATTAAAAAACAGTGTGTGATGCGTGGAAATAACAGTTTTGATTCTACAATCTTTCAGCAGCTCGGAAAGCTGACATGCTAACGCTACAACGTTATTATCGTCAAGGGATGAAATCGGATCGTCAATATAAATATACTTTACCCATTCGTAAGTTAAAGCTTCGTCTTTTACCAGTTGAACAATAGCCAGAAAGAAGCACCAAATAAATAGATTTTCCTCGCCCCGGGAAATTTTTATGCCGGTAACAGTTTCCTCTCCCGTTCTGGTTTGCACCTTTCTTGAAAAACTGATATATCCTTCATCATAATAAATCGTAAAGTCAAAATCTGCGTGAAGCTGCAAAAATCCCCGTATTCTTGTGTCCATTTCCAGCTCTCTCAAGCCGTCAAAAAAGCGAGAACTAGTATTAAAACGCAGGCGTCTGTCCGTATCCCCTTCTAAATCATTATTCCAGTAGAAAAGATCTTCGGTATAGGCATTATAATACAGTGTATCTCGTGATTTCTCCTCACTGCCAGGAATTTTTCTTTTACCTAAATTCTTAAATTCAACCGAAAGCCGTGTTTTTCCTGTTCCATTATATGCAAACAAGAGATAATAATTTTTAGTATCTGCTGTATCCTCAGTACCCAGGGTATTACGAATATTGCGTGCTAATCCTCTTAAATTTGCAAATTGTTTTGTACCACTCATACATCTGCCTCCTCAAGAGAAGGAAACAATCCCTGCATCAATCCCTTTTTATGTGTTTTTAACTGATCTATTTTATTTATTTGCTCTGTGATCAGGGTATCCAGCTCTGACAAGCAGTCAGCAATTTTTTGTTGCTCTTCTGGTTTTGGAAAATAAAAATTCACGGATTTAATAATTTGACCGGAAAGATTACCCTGGCCACCCTGAATATATTTTGAAATAATCCAGTTTTTCATATGGGTAAAATAGTGGTATACAAATTCATTGTTTGTTTCATGCCTTAAACACAGAATTGCTTGATTTATCGCACCATTAATTTTAGACAAAGCCACCTCTCCACTGTTTGCTCCATATAAGGCTATTAAGACATCCCCCTTTTTTACCATTTTAGCGGAAGAATTCTTGAATCCCTCTTCCGTAATAAAGAGTTCTGTAGAAGATTTATTTATCTCTGCCGATCTAATAAAAGGAATCTCGCCTCCATAAAACTCCTTTTTTGAGGTGTCTGGCGTTCCTCCACTGAACATTTGGCAGGCATGTTCTATAGCTTTAGATTTCCACTCCCCACATCCTTGAAACTCAGGAAATCTCCATTCAGGCAGAGTTTTTCCCTCCGCAGGGAACAGCTTTTGCATCAAGCCTTTTTTGTATTTTTCTAATGCCTTCCGTTTTCTGCTTTCTGCGTCAATCAGCTCATCAATAGAAGATAAACAATCCGCAATCTTTTGCTGTTCTTCTAGCGAAGTATAAGGCAGTGGCATTTTCATAAAATTATCCACCGATATTGTTATACGATCATGTCTTGCCCCTGTATTTGAATGACTTTTAACATAAGCATGCCATAAATTTGTAAGGAAAAAATGCTCGTAAAAATCATTTTCTTTATTCTTAAACCTAAATACGGTGTATAACGGAGACATCACTCCAATACCAAGTTTATTTTTAGAAATAGGACCTACCGGAGCAGCATTTGATATTCTTGGGTTATAGATATAATCACCTTTTTTTACAATAAAATAGTTTGTTAAATTATTTTTGTTTGCAATATTTCTATCAAAATATTCTTCTTGGTTTACAACGCCTTCTATAGCAGAGTTTGTAAAAACTCTGCTAATATCATCATCTTTATTTCGTTCTGTTATTTTGTAAGCAAGTGTATTAAGTTGCGTAATCCCCCAATACGAATTGGAAAACTCAGCAAACCTTAATTTCGGCACAAGTCCTTTATTCATACGCATTCAACCCCACAATTTCACGACCATCTGCCAGTTTCTTTAACAGCGGAATCAGGTCGTCCATCAGATCCAGTTCTTTTTGCGTCCTCTCTCTCCAGCTTAAATCCAGCGGCGCCAGAAGATCGCTGAGATTTTCTCCGTCAAAAACCATACGGTCAATGATTTCCTGAATAAATGCCTGTAAGCTTTGAATCTCAATGCCGTGTTTTTCCGCAATGACATGAATTTCCTGATTGTTTTTCTGTTTTCTGAATCTCTGATATCCCTCTTTGATTTGTTTTTCGTCCAGGGCTACGCCGGCCTGAAGCAAGTTGATATATTCAATGATATCTTCCTTCTCATCAAGGAAATTGGAAACAGCGGAAAGCATACCGATCAGCTCTTCTTTTGTTACCTTTTGCTTTTGTGGCGCCGACTGAGCTTGCGTGTACCGTGCAATTAAGGCCATGATATAGTCGTAGTCAATAAGGACAGACGAAAACAGAACAAACTCAAAATCGAGCTGCTCTACCTCAGAATTTTTATGCTCCGTATCTTTTCCTTGTTCGGCCTTCATCCTTTGTGCCACATCAATATAAGCACCACGGAACGCACGCAAGGTATCCTCCGGCAATAGTTCCTCAATTTTTTTTGCATCTTTTTCGTCAATTTCCGTGTACTGTTCCAACTGCGTTTTTAAGCGCTGCACTTCCTTGAATTTACGAACGAATCCACATCTTGCGGCATTGCCTTTCAGGTTGCTTACTGCCTCCGGCTTACACGCCAAGCCCTGGGACTCCATAAACCGTTCCAATTCTTTGACTGCCTGATCCAATTTCTCAACAATCTTAGGCGCTGGGGCCACAAGCCAGATTTCTTTGGCCCGGTTGCTGTTATCTTTGCCGGAAAACAGTGCAATCGCATTGTCTACGTCATCTGGCCGGTTTCTGAACGCCAGAATATTGCCGTAGGGCTTTGTATCATTCAAAACGCGGTTGGTTCTGGAAAAGGCCTGGATCAGCCCATGATGCTTTAACTTCCTATCTACATATAAAGTGTTCAAATACTTGGAATCAAACCCGGTCAGCAGCATTTCCACAACAATGGTAATGTCGATTTTGTTCTTATGCGGATAATCCGCATTCGTATACTTCTGGTCTTTAATTCTTTGCTGTACATCCTGATAATACCCATCAAAGTTGTTGATATCATGACTGGTTCCATAGTTCTCGTTATATTCTTTGATAATGCCCATCAACGCTTGCTTCTTTTTATCAGGTTCTTTTTTATTATCCTCTTTTTCCTGGGGAAGATCCTCCTGAATTTGCTGAATATCCTTATTGCCTTCCGCCGGTGGAGAAAATACGCAGGCAATATTTAATGGCGCAAACTCACTTCCGGCAGTTTTTATACAGTTTTCCTGCGCTTCTTTGAACAAATTGTAATATTCAATCGCCTCATTGATGGAGGCAGCTGCTAAAATGGCATTAAATCTTCTGTTGTTTGTCACTGCATCATGCTTTGTCAAAATCTGTTGAATCGCCGCTTTTTTTCGCTGCGTTTCATTTAATTTTGAGGTTTGCTCATTATCACGTGCGCCTAAATAATCAATGTGGAACCGCAAAACATTTCTGTCCTCAATCGCATGGGTAATTGTATAGGAATGAAGCTCTTTTTCAAAAATATCTTTCGTTTTGGTATAAGAGCCGATGGTTCCATCAATTCGCTTGTAGGTTGCGTTTTCTTCAAAAATAGGCGTGCCGGTAAACCCAAACAGCTGGGCCTTGGGGAAAAAGTTTTTAATTGCCTTATGATTCTCGCCAAACTGCGAACGATGGCATTCATCAAAGATAATCACAATTCTACTATCTTTCAAAGGCGCTAATCTCTCTTTGTATGTCAGTTCGCCCTTTTTCTTTTTCTCCTTATTTTGTCTGCTATCATCATCAAGCGCCAATCCTAACTTTTGAATGGTTGTCACAATGACCTTATCCCGATAATCCTCCGAAACAAGCCTTTTTACCAGAGCTTCGGTATTGGTGTTTTCTTCCACGCATCCCTCCTGGAATTTATTAAATTCCTCTCTGGTCTGCCGGTCAAGATCCTTCCTGTCCACAACAAAAAGGCATTTTGCTATATTGCGATTATCCTTTAGCAAAGTGGATGCCTTAAACGATGTGAGCGTTTTACCGCTTCCTGTCGTATGCCAAATATATCCATTCCCTCGGTTTTGCTCAATGCAGTCCATAATGGCTTTAACCGCATAAATTTGATACGGTCTCATAATCATCATTTTCCGTTCAGTTGCTACCAGAACCATATATTTGCTGATCAGTTCCCCCAACGCACATTTGCGCAATACTGCCTCAGAAAAATCGTGTAGCTGAACAATCTTTTCATTATCCTTATCAGCAAATTGATATACGGGTAAAAACTGTTCATCAGCGTCAAACGCGAAATGTTCGTTATTGTTATTGGCAAAATAGTAGGTATTGCTTTCATTGCTGACAATAAAGAGCTGCATGAAACAGAGCAGGGAATTTGTAAACCCATTCCCCGGATCATTTTTATAATCGACAATCTGCTCAATTGCTCTTTTGGGCGTAATTTGCAGCGACTTCAATTCAATCTGCACAACGGGAATACCATTGATAAGAATCATCACATCATATCTATGGTGACTATTTTCTGTGTTAATACGGAGCTGATTGATCACTTCATACTCGTTTTTGCACCAGTCGTTTGTATTTACAAGGGTGTACTGCAAAGGCGTATCATCATCCCTTTTAAATGTGTTTGTTTCCCTTAAAATTTTTGCCGCAGAAAACACATCAGGCGTAATGATATTTTCCTTTAATCTTGCAAATTCGGAATCACTTAATCTAACTCTATTAAGTTCCTGAAAATGCTTTCTGAAATTTTCCTCCAAAGCGGCTTTATCTTTAATATCTTCCCGGTATACATATTTTAGCTCTTCAAGTTTTTTTATAAAACTCAGCTCAATTTGCTTCTCATCCTTCATATTGCGACACCCTCCATTCAGTTATTTGCTGCTAAAGGCTTTACCAACGTTTGACTCAAATTATTTTTCTGCACCGTTCCCCCAAAGCGTGTCTTGCAATTTGATTCGCTTTCGATTTGTGGTTTCCCCATCTATATATCTGAAAAAACATATGTAATTCTCTGGCCAATCCTTCCTGAGGCAAGTCCAAAACGTATATTTTTGATAACTTCATAAATGTCCATAACTATATCCTTATTTGATTTTCTCTGACTATATAATAGCATATTATAGCACAAGCGATAGCATAATACCACTTGCTATTTGAACTTCGCAGCAAAATGCTGTCTATATTTTCTGAAAAATAAGGACTACAGGCAAAAAACGCCCCTACCTGATCCGAACAACTGACAGCAATTTGTTCAGATTAGGTAGGGGCGTTCAAAATTCAATCCAGAAAACCCTCCCTGGCCTTGACGCCGAAGCGCTCCTCCATGAGATGGAGCTGCTCATCGGTGATGGTGTTTTTCAGCGGCAGGTGGGTGATCTTCATGTAGATCTCCGCCGCCTTCTCAGCGGTCTCAATCAGCCCAAACGTCTCGTCCAGATCCTTCCCCGCGCCGTAGATGCCGTGCTGGGACCACACCACCAGCCGGGCGGTGCCCATCTGCTCCGCCGTGGCCTGCCCGATCTCGTTGGTGCCGCACAGCATCCAGGGCAGCACGTTCACCCCCTCGGGGAACACCACCACGCATTCGCTGCACATCTGCCACAGGGTGCGGGTAAAGGAGCGGCTGTCCAGGTCGTGGACATAGGTCATGGCCAGCAGGTTGGCGGGGTGGCAGTGCATGACGATGCGATTTTCCGGGTCCACGCTCAGACGCGCCGCGTGGCTCATCATGTGGGCGGGGAATTCGGAGGTGAATTTGCCGCCGCCGGTGAAGCCCCACAGCAGCTGGGCGTTTTTGCCGCCCTGGGTGAGCCGCACCAAGCCCAGATTCGCCGCCGGATCGTACTGCACGTTCTTGAAATACTTGCCCGTGCCCGTCACCAGGAAATACTTTCCCTCCAGCGCCGGGGCCTCAAACCCGGTGGGGATGTCCCGGAGCACCGCGTTCACGTCCAGATACTCCGCCACCTCCGCCTCGTCCAGCAGCCAGCTGATGTTGCCGCCGTTGCGCTCATCCCAGCCGTGCTGGTACATGTTGGTGCAGGTGCGCACCATTTCCACCAAAAAGGGCGCTTCCAAAATGTTTTTCATCACAATCAACCTCTCTTGCTGAGCACGTCAGCCTCGTATTGTTCCACCAGGTGGAACCACGCACCGTCCAGCGGCACGCCGCTCCGGCGGCAGTATTCGTCCCAGATTTCCCCGAAGGGGGCGGTTTTCAGCTCCTCCTGGAGCACCATGAGCTTGGTAAAATTGCCGCCGTCTTGAAGGGCTTTTTCCGTTTCCACCGGCTGGAGCAGGGCAAACAGCAGGGCCTTTTGCAGGTTTCGGAAGCCGGTGGCCCAGGCCGCCAAGCGGTTGATGGAGGCGTCGAAGTAGTCCAGGGCGATGTGCACCCGCTCCGGGCCGCAGCGGACAATCTCCCGGCAGATTTCGCGGGTTTCGTCGTCGAACAGCACCACATGGTCGCTGTCCCAGCGGATGGGCCGGGTGACGTGGAGGGCGATCTCGGGGAAGAAGGCCAGCAGCGCCGGGATCTTATCGCTCACCACCTCGGTGGGGTGGTAGTGGCCGTTGTCCATCAGGGGGATGCACTTGTCCCGGTTGAAGGCGGCGTAGGAGAGGGCGAACTCCGCGCTGCCCACAGTGTACGCCTCCACCCCGATGCCAAATACCTTGCTCTCAATGCAGGGCTTCACCAGCTTGAAGTCGTAGGGCTCGGACAGGATCTCGTCGATGGATTGGCGGTAACGCGCCCGGGGCTCCATGCGGTCGCCGGGGATGTCCTTGAAGCCGTCCCCCGTCCAGATGTTCATCACGCAGGGCTGGCCCAGCTGCTCCGCCAGGTACTGGGAGATGCGGATGCAGGCTTTCCCATGGTCGATCCAGAAGCGGCGCGTCTCCTCGTTGGGGGAGGACAGGGTCAGCGGGTCGCATTTGGGGTGGGAGAAAAAGGTGGGGTTGAAGTCGCAGCCCAGGCCCCGCGCCTTGCAGAACTCCACCCAGGGGGCGAAGTGCTTGGGCTCCAGCGCGTCCCGGCCGGCCCACTCTCCGGGCCCGAAGATGGCGTAGCTGGCGTGGAGGTTCAGTTTTTTCAGGCCGGGGCACAGCTTGAGCACCATGTCCAAATCGGCCATCAGCTCCTGGGGGGTGCGGGCCCGGCCGGGGTAATTCCCCGTGGTCTGGATGCCACCGGTGAGGGGGGCGCTGGGGTCGGTGTCGAACCCCCGCACGTCGTCCCCCTGCCAGCAGTGGAGGGACACGGGGATGGTGTTCAGCGTCTCCAGCGCCCTGTCCGCGTCCACGCCTAGAGCGGCGTATTTCTCTTTTGCTTCTGCGTAGCTCACGTGAGTTCCTCCTGTTGTAGTATTCTCCACATTCCGTTGCCGGGCAAAACCGTGAAGGCCAGCAATGCTTTTGTGGCGGATTAAAGTTCTTTTTGCTTCTTTTTCTTTCAAGTAAAAGAAGCCGCCATTTGGATTTTCAGATTACCCAGCGCCGTGGCCTCGATGGGCAGGGCAATCACGGTTTTGCCCGTGGCTTCCTCGGTGAGGCGGTTCAGGAACCCGTTTTTCGCCCCGCCGCCCACGATGTAGAGCTTCTCATAAGTACGGCCTGTGTTTTCCTCCAACTCCCGAATGGCATCCCGGTAGCTCAGGGCCAGGGAGCGGTAGGCACAGCGGAAATAGTCCCCCGCCGCCTCCGTCTTTTTGTCCAGCGAAGCGTCAAAGGCCGCTTTCATACTCTCCGGGGCCAGGAAAATTTGGGCGTTGGTGTCCACGGTGCCATCAAAGGCGCTGGCCTCCGCTTCCCGCACGATCTCCGGGAAGGGCCTGTCCGGGCACAGCTCGCTACGCAGGCGGTTGACCATCCACATGCCCATGATGTTCTTCTGATAGCGGTTGCAGCCCACCCCGCCCTCGTTGGAGTAGTTGGCGGCCATGCTCTTTTCATCGGTGAGGGGCCGGGGCGTTTTCACGCCCAGAAGCGACCACGTCCCAGAGGAGATATAGAGCTGTTCCCCGTCCATGGGAATGCCCTCTACAGCGGAGGCGGTGTCATGGGTGGCGCACAGCACGGCCCTCATGCCCTTGTATTCGCCCACAGCCGTCCCCGGCTGGCTCAGCCTGGGGAACAAATGGGCGGGCAATCCCAGCTTTTCGGTGAGCTCCAGATCAAATTCCCCGGTTTGGGCGTTCACCAGCCCGGTGGTGGTGGCGTTGGTGTACTCCTTGGCCTTCACCCCCGTGAGCTTCCACAGCAGGTACTCCGGCGCCATGAGGAAGTCCGTCACGCCCTCCAAACGGCCCCGCCCCAAATCATCGCAGAGCTGGTAGACGGTGTTGAAGGGCTGGAACTGGCAGCCGGTGTGGGCGTAGAGCTCCGCAAACGGGACTTTCTCGTGGACAGCCGGGATCACCGTCTCCGTCCGATTGTCCCGGTAGGCGTGGCAGGGCCAGACCTCCTGGTCCCCTCTGAGCAGAACGTAATCGCAGCCCCAGGTGTCGATGGAAAAGCTGGCGATGTCCGGGAACTGCTCCAGCGCCTTGTCGATGCCATGTTTCACGTGAAACAACAGTTCCACAACGTCCCAGGTGAGATGCCCGTCCCGCTCCATCACCCCGTTGGGGAAGCGGTAGACTTCTTTTGTTTTAATTTCATCGCCCTCAAGCCAGCCCACAATGTGCCGCCCAGACGACGCGCCGATGTCGATAGATAGGTATAATTTTATCACAGCATTCTCCAAAAAGAAAGATTTTTGGGGCAGCTGCTCAAAGAAATCAGCGTATTACCGCTGACTGCGGCCGGAGCCGCCGCCTCCGAGCGGAATATTCTCAAATTCATAGCTCCCCGGCATCAACTCGCGCACCGTCCCGTCCGGCAGGATCAACTCAGCGGGAGCGGGCACGGTAACGCGCACCGTCACAGTTTCCCCATCCACAAGCCACGCCGATTTGATCTCCCCGGCCCGGCTGCGGTAGCGGCCCTCCGCCGCCCCCAGGCGGGCGTCCACAAAGGGCCGTAGGGCGATTTTGGCATACCCCGGCTCCAAAGGCTGGATGCCCAGGATATAGCGGTAGTAGAACTCCCCTACGCTGCCGAAGGAGTAGTGGTTGAACGACACCATATTGTCATCGGACATTTTCTCCTCGTTCACCGTCCCATCCGGCCGTAGGGCGTCCCAGCGCTCCCAGGTGGTGGTGGCCCCGCGGTTCACCTGATAGAGCCAGCCGGGGCATTCCTCGTTCAAAAGCAGGCCGAAGGCCAGCTTTTGCTCCCCGTGGTCCGCCAGCAGGGGGAGCAGATGCTGGGTGGCAAAGAAGCCGGTCTGCATCCCCTCCGCGCGCAGCTTTTCCACCAGCTTGGCAAAGCAGGCGTCCCACAGCGGCCCCGCCGGGATCACCATTTCCAAGGCCATCACATAGGCCCCCTGGTAGTCGTCCTTCATGGCGCCGTCCGGCTCCACGAACGCGTCCAGATAGGCGGCGGTGGTTTTTTTCAGCTGCGCGGCATAGCGGGCCTGGTCCTCCCCCTTTCCCAGCATCCCGGCGGTTTGGGAGAGGATACGCAGGTCATTGACAATAAAGGCGTTGGACACCGGGCCGTTATGCATGGCCATATAGGCCGTGTCCTTGCCGGGGGCCAGCCAGTCCCCCAGGCTGGGGCCAACCCACAGGCCGTCCCGCCCCATGCCCATAGGGCCGGGGCCCATGTGCCGGATCTCGCACTCCACATGGGCTTTCATGCTGTCGTACTGCTCTTTCAAATAGCGGTCCGTGCCGAACTGCTCCCACATCATCCAGGGCAGGATGGTCACCGCGTTCCCCCAGCCCAGCATGGACATGAAGCCGATGCCCTCCGGCCCCCGGGCGGGCACCACCGGGGCCACATAGCCCTCGGCATTGTCCATCTGGGTATAGCGGATATCCTTGAGGAACTTGGCTAAAAACGCCTCGGTGTCGTAGTTATAGGCCCCGGTGCGGGCAAACACATGGCCGTCCCCGGTGTAGCCCATCCGCTCGTCCCGCTGGGGGCAGTCGGTGGGCACCTCCAAATAGTTGCTGCGCTGGCCCCACACCTGGTTGCGGTAGAGCTGCTCCACCTTCTGGTTTGCGCAGGTAAAGAAGCCGGTGCGCTCCATCTCGCTGTGGACGGCGTAGGCGGTGAGCAGGCCGGGAACGTACTCCACCCCGGACAGCTCCGCGTAGCGAAAGCCCATGAAGGTGAATTTGGGGCGGTATTTCACGGCCTCGTCTCCCCTGTGGTAAACGAGCTCCGCCTTGGCCTTGCGGAGATTGGTGGTGTACAGGCTGCCGTCGGCGTTCAAAATCTCCCCGTGGCGCAGCTTGAGGGTGTCCCCTTCCATGTACGCCGGGTCGATTTCCACGAACCCGGCGAAGTTCTGCCCGAAGTCCAGGATGGTCACGTCTCCCCGTTTGACCGCAGACTTCACCGGCACCTCCTCCTGTACCTTAGTGTAGAGGACGCCGTCCTCAATGACCTCCGGCAGCCTGCCCGCATAGGGCACGGCCTTCATCCCGCCGGGCTTCAGCGGCCCGGCGTGGTAAATTTCGCCGTCGTACAGCCCCGCATATTCGTAAGGGCTTTCCAGCAGGGACACGTCCCCCCTGCTGTGGGCGACGGGCGCTCCGTCCGCCGTCAGCACCCAGGACACGGCGGAGTGCTCCCCGTAGATCTGGCACTTGTTGTCAAAGGTGTAGCGTCCGCAGTACCAGCCCTGGCCCAGGTACACCCGCAGGACGTTCTCCCCCGGAACCAGCAGCTCCGTCACGCCGTAGGTCTGGGCCTGGAGTTGGCGGTGGTAGTAGGTGTAGCCGGGGGCGAACAGGATGTCCCCCACCTTTTTGCCGTTCAGCTCCGCCTCGTACACACCCAGGGCCGTGATGGCCAGGCTGGCGGTTTTCACCTCCCCCACGGTGAAGCGCTGCTGGAATACGTCCACCGCGCCCTCCGTGAAGGGCCGGTCCGCCTGGATAAAACGGTCTCTCAATTCCGCATACATGGCCGTTCCTCCTCGTCAAATCTATGTTCTCCGCCCCAGCCAGGGGCGGAGAACGCTGCTAAAATTTTTCATTCAGATACTTCGCGCTCAGCTGGAAGCTCTTCACCGGGCTCTTGTCAATCCAGTTGCGGTGGCTCTCCAGAATTACCGCCTCCACCCCGGCGTCCCGGGCCTTTTCACACAGGGCGTCCAGAGGCATGGAGCCCGTACCCAGCTCCATGCTGTCGCTTTTCAGGATGGGGGTCATGCACGGCCCCGACTGCCGCGTCCCCCGGTCATTGATGTGCCACAGCTTCATCCGGCTCCCCAACGCGTCCATCACCCCCAGCGGGCCGGCCCCGGCGTCGGCGCACCAGTAGCTGTCGAACTCGAAATTGACATACTCCGGGTCGGTCTCCGCCAGCAGGATGTCATACCCGCTCGTCCCGGGGGCCAGGCGCAGGAACTCGCAGTTGTGGTTGTGGTAGAGCAGGGACACGCCCTCCTGCTTCAGCGCTGCCCCGGCCCGGTTGAGCCGCGCCGCCAGCTCCTTCACCGCCTCCGCCTCCCCATAGGGGAAGCGGTACATGCCGGTGATGACGATTTTGTCCGTGCCGAAGCTCAGGGCCTCTCCGGCCACGGCGGCGGGGCTGCCCTCCACGCTGCCCAGATCGCAGTGGAGGGAGACCACCTTCAGACCGCTGTCCTTCACCAGCCGGGGCCAGGGGAGCCTGCCGCCCCTGCCCACCGGCATACCCGCGGCCTTCGTCATCAGCCGCACCATGAGGGAGCTGGGGTGGAGCATAAAGCCGCACAGCTCAATGCCGTCATAGCCCGCCGCTTTCATGTTCGCCATGGTGTCCGCCGCCTGCTCCTCGGTGTTCATCACCGTGCCCAGCATAAACTGCTGTACCGCTTTTACCATCATTCACACCTTCTTAAACTGCTGCAGCACCGCGTTGAGCTGCTTGACGGCCCCCTCGGGCACCGCGTCCCCCGCCTGCTTGAGCAGGCTTTGCAGGGTCATCCGGGCCATCATCCGTTTCAGCGCCGGATTGTCCTTTACGCTGGCGGCCACGTCCCCCCGGCTGGCGGCGGCCGCCTCCATCATCTGTTCCACGATGGCGTTGGCCTCGGGGCATTTCGCAATCTCCCCCAGGGTGTCGTGCACGGAGTAGCAGGCGGGGTCCAAATCCTCCTTGTCGAACCAGTTCACCACATCCCCGGCCTTGTTGAACACGTAGTCCGGGTTGGGCTCGTCCACCTTCCGCACCAGGATCACGCTGCTGTGATCCCCCGCCCGGGCCTCAATAGAGTGCTCCCCGGTGAGGGGCACCCGGAAGCGGAACACCGGCCCGCCCTCCCGGGTCTCCAGCTCGTGACCGTCCACGTACAGCGTAACGGAGGGCTGGTTGGAATACGCCTTCACCTCGGTGATCTCCTCCGCCCGGTCCACATAGCGGCTGCCGCACAGGTGGACAAAGGGCTCGCGGCTCCAATGGGCCTTGTAGAGATAAAAAGCGTCCTTTTTCAGCTTGCGGTCGAAGGTGACCAGCCCCTTCTGGTTCTGGCCGTGCTTGCCACCCTCATCCCGGCCGTCGGCGGCGAAGTCGAACATGTTCCACACATGGGTGGCCCACAGCCAGGGCCGGGCCTCAATCATGTCCAGCATGTGCTCATGGTAGATGCACTGGTAGCCCTCGGTATAGTCCCCCTTCTCCGGATGCGGGGACTGGTACTGGGGGTTGGCGTCCGCGCCGTACTCCGAGAAGCCGATGACCTTATCCGGGTACGTGGCGTGGAAGCCGTCGAAGAACTCGTCGTTCTGCTCCAGCTCCCCCAAATACCATCCGAAATACAGGTTATAGCTGTTGATGTCGGGAATGTCCAGGATGGGGCTGTCCGTCTCCAGCATGAAGACGTTGGCCATGGTGGTGGGGCGGGTGGGGTCCAGCTTATGGCACAGCTCGTTGAGCAGGCGGTGGTTTTCCAGCAGGTCCTCGTCCACGGCGCTGGCGGCGGTGATCTCGTTGGAGAGGCCCCAGCACACGATAGAGGGATGGTTGTAGCACTGCACCACCAGTTCCTCCATCTGGGACAGGGTATTGGCCCGGCCATCCCTCATGTGCATGGTGATGTAGGGGATCTCCGCCCACACCACCAGGCCCTTCTCGTCGCACAGGTCGTAAAATTCCTGGGCGTGCTGGTAGTGGGCCAGCCGGACGGTGTTGGCCCCCATCTCCAGGATGAGGCCCATGTCCTCCTGGTGCTCCTTCAGGGTGAGGGCATTGCCCAGCCCCTCCCGGTCCTGGTGCCGGGACACCCCCCGCAGGGGGTAGCTGCGTCCATTCAGGAAAAAGCCCCGCTGGGGGTCCATCTCGAACGTCCGGCAGCCGAACCGGGCGGACACCGCCTCGCCATTGTCCAGCCGGGCGGCGGCGGTGTAAAGGTGCGGATCGTCCAGCCCCTCCCACAGGCGGACGTGTTCCAGGGTGAACACCGCCTGGGCGCGGCCCCCCTCTACGGGGGCGGTTTGCTCCTGTCCGTCCACGGTGAAGGTAACCTGGTTGGCGTTCTTCACCCACGCCTCCACCGTGACCTCCACTGTTTTGCGCTCCAGATCGGTGACAATGGGGGTGACCTTAATGCCGGGGGCGCCGCAGCAGTCCAGGTCGAAATGGGCCTCGGGCACCACCACCAGCTTCACGCCGCGGTACAGCCCTCCATAGAAGGTGAAGTCGGCGCTTTGCGGGTAGACGTGGTTGCTGCTGTTGTCCACGCTGACGGTGAGCAGGGTCTCATCCTGCTTGAGGTAATCGGTGATATCCACCCGGAAGGTGGAGTAGCCCCCCTCATGGCGGGCCGCCTTTTCCATGTCCAGGAACACCTCGCAGGTGTGGGCCGCGCCGTCAAATTCCAGGTATGCCCGGCCCCCGGCGGGGATATCCGGCCGCTTCAAGCCCCGTGCGTACCAGCAGGTCCCCCGGTGGTAGTCGTTGCCGCCGTCCTGGCCGTCCATGGCGTTCCAGGTGTGGGGGAGGGTGACCTCCTCGCCCTTTCTCCCTCGTTTGAGGTCGTTCACGTCTTTGAAAAAGCTCCACTTGTCCAAGGAAATCACAAAGGACATAAGTAAATCCTCCTTTTGAAATTTTTATCCCACTTCACGAATTTTTGTGGTATACTATCGAAAAAAGGGAGGGACGCCCATGGACGCCCTGGAAAACATCCGCCTGTTTCAAGAGCTGGTCCGCTGCGGCGGCGACATCCATACCTGGTGCTACGGCGCGGACGGCGCACTGCTGGGCAGCAACTGCCCGGACGAGGGCATTTTCGACACCGCCTTCACCCTCTCCGGCTGCCGGGGACGGATGCTGGACTATGGCGCGGCCCAGGACGGGCCGGTGGTGCTGGGCGCCGGCATGGGACTCATCTGGGGCGCGGCCTTTGAGAAGCAGGGCGGGCAGCTTGCACGCGCCTATGTGCTGGGGCCGGTGTTCTACTCCGACACCGCCCTGCGGCAGATCAAGGAGGGGCTTTCCGCGTTTCAAGGCGTGGAGGTGTCCATCGCCTGGAAGTCCCGCTTTATCCAGAGCCTGCACAACGTCTCAGTGTCCCAGCACGTGGTATTCTCCCGGTATGTGCTCATGCTCCACTGCTGCCTGACGGGACAGCGGCTGAACGCCAGCGACCTGGGCTTCCTGCGCGATTCCGCCTCCGCCGCCCCCAGGGCCCAGGGCGAACCCCACCGGGACCGTTACCTGGTGTGGCACGCCGAGCGGGCCCTGCTGCAAATGGTGCGCAACGGGGATCTGAACTATAGATCGGCCCTGCACAACTCCACTTTGATCAGCAACGGCGTGCCCCTGCACAGCGGCTCTCCTCTGCGGCAGGGGAAAACCTCTGTCACGGTGTTCTGCTCCATCGTCTGCCGGGCGGCCATGGAGGGCGGGCTGTCGCCGGAGGAGGCGTACTCTCTTGGGGACGCCTACATTCAAAGCGCGGAAAACGCCAAGAGCATCGACGAGCTCACCGCCATTGCCGCCGCCATGTACGACGACTTTGTCCGCCGGGTGCACAAATGCCGCACCAACCCCAAGCTCTCCCCCCAGATCCAGCGGTGCTGCGACTACATCGAGATGCACCTGGAGGAAAAAATCCGGGCCGCCGGCCTGGCCTCCCTGGTGGGGTACACCGAATACTACCTCACCCACAAGTTCAAGGAGGAGGTGGGGGTGTCGGTGAACGACTACGTGAAGTTCGCCAAGGTGGAGCGGGCCAAGGTGCTGCTGAAAAGCACCGGCCTGTCCGTCCAGGACATCTCCGACCAGCTGGGCTTCGGCACCCGGAACTACTTCAGCCGGGTATTCCAGGAGGTGGCGGGCTGCACCCCCGTCCAGTACCGGGAGGAGCGCTCCCTCCACTGAACACGCCGGACAGCGGCGCCCGAGCCCCGCCGGGGACGGGCGCCGCTTTGCGTTATTTCAGGTTCTCCTCAATGATTGCGTGGCGGGCCGCCGCTTTCTTCTCGGCGATGCGCTTTTGTATGTCCACCATGCCCTCCTTGGTTAGCGGGCAATCCCGCATGGCGATGAGGGTAATGGCCCAGCCAACCAACGGCAGCCCGAACTTAAGGGCCAGGGTCAGCCAGAAAATCCCGGGGGTAAGGGCATCGCTGGGCTGGGGCAGGGAGTGGGTGTAGCCCACCACCATAATGGAGGTAGTGGCGATCACCGCGCTGAAGGCGGTGATGATCTTGTCAATGAAGCTGTAGGTGCCGGACACCACCGCCGGGACATACCGCCCGCTGCGGTCCAGCTCAAAGTCGATGGTGTCCGCCATGAAGGAGGTATTGCAGGTAGTGATGCACATATTGGAGCCGTTGAGCGCCAGGTTCAACAGCACATAGACGATCATGGAGGGGCTGCCCATTACGGCGATCTGTTTGGGGTCGGTGAAGATGAAGAACAGCACCTGCAGGGCGGTGATCCCCATACTGACATAGCTCCAAGTTACGATGCCATTTTTGCTGCCATGCCTGCCCGCATACCGGGCCCCAAAGGCCGCGAAGAAGATGGACGGGATCATGCTGACCACAGTGAGCATGGTGGACAGGCCCATATTGCCGATGAGGATGCCGAACAGCAGGGTGTTGATTACAGCCTGGCTGCCCACCTGCTGGGCCAGCTTGTCCGAGGCGTTGGAGGCGATGTAGCACTGCAAGGGCTTGTTGTGGGCCAGAACATCCACCATGTCCCTCATCTTCAGCGGCTCGGAGACCCTGCGGGTGCCGGTGAAGTTTCCCGGCTTGTCGAATTCGCTCACGCCGATGCACACCAGCACGGTGCCCACCGCGCCCATGCCAGGCACACCCAGCAGGCGGCGGACAAAAATGCCTGGTTATAGGTGCCGCCAAACATGGGCAGCAGCACCATGTTCAGCACCATCATCATGATCATGGGGACAAGATAATTGAACGCGGTGCTCCACACGCCCACGGTGGGCCGCTGCTTGGGATCGTTGGTCATGATGGCGGGGATGGTCTGGGCGGTCATGTTGGTGATGGTGTAGCCGATGACATAGATCACGTAGAAGATCGTGAACACCGGCCAGCCAAAGCCCTTGCTGGACATGAAGTTGAACATACACAGCAGCGCGATAGCCTCGATGGCAAAGCCGGACACCATCAGCACCCGCAGCTTGCCAAAGCGGGTGTTCACCCGGTCGTACACAAAGGCCAGAAGGGGATCGGTGACGCCGTCCAAAATACGGGTGCAGGTCAGGATGATACCCAGCGCCGCCGTCGCGATACCATAGCCGATGCTGGCGCTGTAGCTGGCTAGGTTGATCAGGGAGTAGATGCTCATGCCCACAAAGCCGTTGCAGGCGTACAGGATGATCTGCCACAGCTTGGCCCGGCGGTACTGTACGCCGTCCAGCTCGCTGGCGGTGACTTTTTGCTTTGCCATAATGCTTCTCCTCCGTTTTTTCGGCCCGGTTTGGGCCGCTTTCTGAGGACTATTATGGGGGGAACCCCGCCGTCCGAAAATCCAAAAATCCGTGATTTGGGATAATTTTTCCGGGACATTTTGCGGCTTAGCGAATTTTTGTCCCACCTTGCAGAAAATGATCCCTCGCCCCTGGACAGAGCGCGGGCCGGCGCCCGCCCGTTTTGAGAAGTCAATGAAAATTTATCCCTGTTCCCGATTTTTTGGTTTGCGGATTGGCCCCGCGTTCTGTATGCTTGGGGCAGCACAACAAACTGAAAGGGGCGTTTTTCATGAAACCATTTGACAAAGGCTTCCTCGTCGGCGCGTCCACCGCCGCCCACCAGGTAGAGGGGAACAATGTCCACAGCGACTGCTGGGCGCTGGAGCGCATCCCCCACACCGCCTACGCGGAGCCCTCCGGGGAGGCGGTGGATCACTACCGCCGCTACGAGGAGGATATCAAGCTGCTGGCGGGCGCGGGGCTGAACGCCTACCGCTTCTCCATCGAGTGGGCCCGCATTGAGCCGGAGGAGGGGAAATTCGACGAGGCGGAGGTGGAGCACTACCGAAATATGATCCGCTGCTGCAAGGAAAACGGCGTGGAGCCCATGGTCACCCTGCACCACTTCTCCTCCCCCGCGTGGCTCATCACCAAGGGCGGCTGGGAATGGGAGGGTGTGGCGGACTGCTTCCAGCGCTACTGCCGGTATGTGATGGAGCGGCTGGGGGAGGAGCTCACCTATGTATGCACCATCAACGAGGCCAACATCCGGCTCCAGATCGCCGGCATCATGAAGCGGTATATGCTCCAGGCCCAACAGGCCCAGAAGGCCGCCGCCCAAAACCCGGAGGCCGCCCTCCAGATGGGCATGAACATGAAGGCCCTCATGGAGCAGCAGCAGCTGGCCGCCGTGGAGGGCGCGGCCGCCTTTGGCCTCGCCGATCCCCAGGGCGTCCATGTGTTCCAGTCCCCCTGCACCCCGGAGGGGGACGCCATCATCTGCCGGGCCCACGAGGCCGCCCGGGCCGCGATTCGTGAGGTCTGCCCCCAGGTGAAGGTGGGGCTCACCCTGTCCTTCCACGACCTCCAGCCCCAGCCGGGGGCGGAGGACGCGGCGGCGCGGGAGTGGGACAAGGAATTCCGGCACTATCTGCCCTGCATCAAAGGCGACGATTTTCTAGGGGTGCAGAACTATACCCGCTCGCTCCTCGGCCCCGGCGGCCTGCTGCCCACCCCGGAGGGGGCGGAGCTCACCCAGGCGGGGTACGAGTACTATCCCCAGGGGTTGGAGCACGTGATCCGCGCCGCGGCGGCAGACTTCAAGGGTGAGCTCTTTGTCACGGAAAACGGCATCGCCACCGCCGACGACACCCGGCGGCAGGCGTTCATCCGAACCGCCCTGGAGGGCGTCCAGCGCTGCGTGGCGGACGGCATTCCCGTCAAGGGCTACTTCCACTGGTCCCTGCTGGACAATTTCGAGTGGCAGAAGGGCTACGCTATGACCTTCGGCCTCATCGCCGTGGACCGCTCCACCCAGAAGCGGACGGTAAAGCCCAGCCTGGAGCTGCTGGGCAGCTATTGCCCCCGCTGAGGAGGAACCGCCATGAAACAGTTTTTTTGCAATCCCCTCAACTTCTCTTACCGCTACCAATTCAACCAGACCACCGGCGGCTTCACCCTGAACCGGGAGGCCGCTGATCCCTCCCTGGTGCTGTTTCAGGGGAAATACTACCTGTTCCCCAGCATGACAAAAGGCTTTCTGGTCAGCGGGGACCTGGTGAACTGGACGCAATGCCCCCTCACCGGCGTGCCGGTGTACGATTACGCCCCCGACGTGCGGGCTGTGGGGGACTGGCTGTACTTCTGCGCCAGCCGCAAAGGGGAGCCCTGCGATTTCTACCGCACCCGGGACCCGGAAGGCGGCGTGTTTGAGCGCATCCCCGGCGCCTTCGACTTCTGGGACCCCAACCTGTTTGTGGACGATGACGGACGGCTGTACTTCTACTGGGGGTGCAGCAACATGACCCCCATCTGGGGGGTGGAGCTGAACCCCGCCGCCATGAGGCCCCTGGGGGAGCCTGTGCCCCTCATTGAGAACCGCAAGACGGAGCACGGCTGGGAGCGCACCGGGGAAAACCACCATTATGACCCCGGAAAGAGCAGCGTGGCCCAGCTGCTGCGCGCCCAGATGGCCCAGGCCCTGGGCTGCCGCCCGGAGGAGGTCACCGACCTCACCTCCGCCATCGAGGCCACCCCCGAGCAGTACCGTCCCCTGCTGCGGGCGGCGCTGTCCGACAGCCCCTACATCGAGGGGGCCTGGATGACCAAGCATAACGGGCGGTATTATCTGCAATATGCCTGCCCCGGGGCGCAGTATAACGTGTACTGCGATGGGGTGTATGTGGGGGACGGGCCGCTGGGGCCCTTTGCCCCCTGCCAAAGCAACCCGTTCTCCTACTCCCCCGGCGGCTTCTGTCCCGGCGCGGGCCACGGCTCCACCCTGGAGGACCGGCACGGGAACTGGTGGCACACCAGCACCATGCGCATCTCCGTCAACCACGACTTCGAGCGGCGGGTGGGCCTGTGGCCCGCCGGGTTTGACGCCGACGGGGAGCTGTTCTGCAACCAGCGCTACGGCGACTGGCCCCAGGTGGTGACGGGAGAGGCCCAAGACCCCTGGGCCCCGCCGGAATGGATGCTGCTCAGCTGCGGTAAACGGACCTGGGCCAGCAGCGAGGACAAGCCCGCCGCCAATGCCACGGATGAAAACGTCCAGACCTGGTGGAGGGCCGGGGCGGAGGACAAAGCTCCCCGGCTCACGGTGGATCTGGGGGACGTGTGCGCAGTGAACGCGGTGCAGGTGAATTTTGCCGACGGCATGGGGATCGTGGAGCGACTCCCCGAGGGCGCGGAGCTGGTGGGCGATCCCAGCCGGGGGCGGTATATTGAGGAGCGGGAATTTTTTACCCGCTGGCTGCTGGAGGCCAGCACCGACGGGGAGAGCTGGATCATACTGGAGGACAAGCGGGAGGCGGACACCGACCTGACCCACGACCTGGTGGTGCGGGAAGATGGCGTGGACGCCCGGTATGTCCGCCTCACCGTCACCGAGACGGCCTACCAGGCCCCGGCCTGTATCAGCGGCCTGCGGGTGTTCGGCCGGGGCCGGGGCGAGCCGCCGGAGCAGGCCGCCCAGGTGTCCGCCCGCCGCACGGACGGCATGACCATGGAGGTGCGCTGGCAGGGGGACGCCGTGGGCTGCGAGGTTCTGTGGGGGCATAGCCCCAACAAACTTTATCACAGCTTCCGGGTGTTTGGAAAGAACCATGTGGAGATCCGGACCCTGAAGGCCGATGTGGAACGGTATTATGTCCGGGTGGATGCCTTCAACGAGAATGGGATCACGGAAGGGAATGTCAATATGGTATAGGCACTGAAAAAATGCGGCGGACATCCCTGCTTCGGATGTCCGCCGCGTGCCGTCAAGCTGTTTGCTTTTCTTCTGGAAGCGCAGATCCCCCACGCCCGCCTCCGGCAGGCAGGGGGCCGGAATCCGCTGCGCCCTTATCCCTCGTCGTCCAGCTTCAATACCGCCATAAACGCCTCCGTGGGCATCTGCACCGTGCCCAGGGAGCGCATCTTCTTGCCCGCCCCACAGGGCTTGCGCCCTGCGGGGGCCCGTTTTAGTTCCATGCTCGGGCGGGAGTAAATCCCGCCCTGCGCCAAGGCTTTGGCCCACGGCCAAAGCCTTGTACGCGCTGACGCGCGCCCCGCTTTGCGGGGCCCCGGAGGGCCGGAATCCGCTGCGCCCTTATCCCTCGTCGTCCAGCTTCAATACCGCCATAAACGCCTCCGTGGGCATCTGCACCGTGCCCAGGGAGCGCATCTTCTTCTTGCCCTCCTTCTGCTTTTCCAGCAGCTTCTTCTTCCGGGTGATGTCGCCGCCATAGCACTTGGCCAGCACATCCTTCCGCAGGGCCTTCAGCGTCTCCCGGGCGATCACCTTGCCGCCGATGGCCGCCTGGATGGGCACCTCAAACATCTGGCGGGGGATGTTCTCCTTCAGCTTCTCGCAGATGCGCCGGGCCCGCTTGTACGCCTTGTCCCGGTGGGCTATGAAGGAAAGCGCATCCACCTGGTCGCCGTTGAGCAGCAGATCCACCTTCACCAGGTCGGAGGGACGGTATTCGTCCAGCTCATAGTCCAGGGAGGCATAGCCCCGGGTCTTGGCCTTCAGGGTGTCGAAAAAGTCGTAGATGATCTCGTTGAGCGGCATGAGATAACGGATCTCCACCAGGTTGGTGTCCAGGTACTGCATGTCCTTGTACTCCCCCCGGCGGTCCTGGCACAGGGGCATGATGCTGCCCACATAGTCCGGGGGGGAGATGATGGACACGTTGGCATAGGGCTCCATGGCCTCCTTGATGGAGCCGGGGTCTGGATAATTGTGGGGATTGTCCACCCGCACCAGACTACCGTCCGTTTTTGTCACCTCGTAAATAACGGAGGGTAATGTGGTGATCAGGTCCAGGTCAAACTCCCGCTCCAGCCGCTCCTGGATAATCTCCATATGGAGCATCCCTAAAAAGCCGCAGCGGAAGCCGAAGCCCAGGGCGATGGACGACTCCGGCTCAAACGAGAGGGAGGCGTCGTTGAGCTGGAGCTTTTCCAGCGCGTCCCGCAGGTCGGGGTACTTGGAGCCGTCCTCGGTGTACACGCCGCAGTACACCATGGCCTGGGCGGGGCGGTAGCCGGGCAGGGGGGCATCCGTGGGGCGGGCCGCCTCGGTGATGGTGTCGCCCACACGGGTGTCCTTCACGGTCTTGATGGAGGCGGTGAACCAGCCCACCTCCCCGGCGGACAGCTCGGGGGCGCTCTCCATGCCCAGGGGACGCAGGTAGCCGCAGTCCAGCACGGTGTACTGCGCCCCGGAGGCCATCAGGCGCACCTGGCTACCCGGGCGCATGGTCCCCTCCATCACCCGGAAGTAGACGATGACCCCCAGGTAGGGGTCGTACTGGCTGTCGAAAATCAGCGCCTTCAGCGGTGCGGACGGGTCGCCGGCGGGGGCGGGGACGTTGTGCACAATGTCCTCCAGCACTGCGGGGATGTTGATGCCCTGCTTGGCGGAGATCTCCGGCGCGTCCAGCGCGGGCAGGCCGATGATGTCCTCAATCTCATGCTTCACCCGCCCCGGGTCGGCGGCGGGCAGGTCGATTTTATTGAGCACAGGGCGGATCTCCAGGTCGTGGTCCAGGGCCAGATAGGTATTGGCCAGCGTCTGGGCCTCCACCCCCTGGGCGGCGTCCACCACCAGCACCGCCCCCTCGCAGGCGGCCAGGGAGCGGCTCACTTCGTAGTTGAAGTCCACATGGCCCGGGGTGTCGATGAGGTTGAGGCAGTAGGTCTGCCCGTCCTGGGCGGTGTAGTCCATGCGGACGGCCCGGGCCTTGATGGTGATGCCCCGTTCCCGTTCCAGCTCCATATTATCCAACAGCTGGGACTCCATCTGCCGCTGCTCCACCGCCCCGCACAGCTCGATCATGCGGTCGGACAGCGTGGATTTCCCGTGGTCGATATGGGCGATAATGGAAAAATTGCGAATTTTAGATTGGTCTGTCATGCAGGTAACCTCCGTGAGGAAAATCCGTCCCCGCCGCAGGCGGGGCGCGCAGTGCGCGGATATTGAACTCAAAACAGGCGCCGCCGCAAGGCCGCCCTCCGGCCATGGGGGGAGGGGCGGCACAGGGGAGCGCCGCTTTACGTTTGCCGCAGGCGGCGGCGAAGTCGGGCCTCCCCCGCGGCGGCGGGATCAGCGGGTGTTTTCCATGTGGCTGGCCATCTCGCCGTTGAGGCGCTCGCCGCAGGTGTGGACAATCTGGAGCAGGGACTGGTAGGTGCCGGGATATGCCTCCTTCATGGCGTTGTGGTCCAGGGGAGGGAAATGGGCGCCCTTGCCGGGGTTGGCCAGGGCCTCCACAAACTCCGCCTCGCTCATCAGCAGGTCGGCCCGGGGCAGCCCCGCCAGGAACCAGGACTGGGGCACGCTGAAAAAGTCGTCGTTTTCGTTGCCGCTGGCCCGGTGGAGGTGGCGGAAGAGGATGTATACCGTGCCGGACAGGTAGTTGGCGGCGGCCCGGATAGCCTTTTTGCTGCCCACACGGCTGAGCAGGTCGAAGAGCAGGCCCACCGAATTGACCACCAGCTTTTTGGACAGGGTGGCGATCACCGAGCCCTGCATCACGTTGTCCCGCTCGTCGGACACGTCGTACAGGGTGTCCGCGTCCAGGATGGTGGTGCCGTCCCGGCTGAGGGTCCGGCCCAGCAGGAAATCGGCGGACACATTATAAAAATCGCAGGCTTTGACCACAAACATCAGGCCGGGCTCACGGGCTCCGTTCTCGTAGTGGGAAAGCAGTGCCTGGGATATACCCAGCGTCTTGGCGGCCTGCCGCTGAGAAATACCCTTCTCCTGCCGCAGCAGGGAGAGGGTTCGTGCGAAATCAGGGTTTGTCATCCTGATCTCCCCCTTTCCTTGTGTTGCTTGCCGCGCCGGGGCAGTTCCCCGAAAACACAGCAGGTATAGTATAGCGGGGAAAATACGTTTTGTAAAGAGCCTGGGGAAAGGAAAGGGAGAGAAAAAATTTTTGATACTTTTTCGGCTTTGTCCACATCTCCCCTTGAAAAAAAGCGGGGATAGTGTTACATTAAAAAAGCACTTCAAAAAATTCGCGGGCCCAGCGTCCGTCTCAACGGAGGGAAACGATCCATGTTCAGACTGCTCATCCAAAAGCTGAAAAAGAACCCCAGAAAAATCGTCTTTACCGAGGGTAACGACGAACGTGTTTTGGAGGCGGCCGCCCGGCTGCTGTCCGGAACCTTTCTCACCCCCATCCTCATCGGCGACCCGGAGGAGATCCATCGGGTGGCGGACGAGGCCTGTCTGAACATCGGGAACGCCCAGATCCTCCAGCCCTCCGCCTATGGCAAGATGGAGGCCATGGTGGAGAAAATGGTGGAGCTGCGCCGGGGCAAGATGACCGCCGAGCAGTGCCGGGCCGCCCTCCAGCAGGGCAATTACTTCGGCACCATGCTGGTGGCCATGGGGGAGGCGGACTGCCTGCTGGGCGGCGCCACCTATTCCACCGCCGACACCGTGCGCCCCGCCCTCCAGCTCATCAAGACCCGCCCGGGCAACAAGATCGTGTCCTCCTGCTTTATTCTGGTGCGCCCCTCTGCCACCGGCGGCAACCAGGTGCTTGCCATGGGCGACTGCGCCATCAACATTGACCCCAGCGAGGACGACCTGGTGGAGATCACCCAGGAGGTGGTCAACTGCGCCCGCCGGTTCGGCGTAGACCCCAAGGTGGCCATGCTGTCTTACTCCACCCTGGGCTCCGGCTCCGGCCCGGCGGTGGACAAAATGCGCAACGCCTGCGATAAGCTGAAGGCGCTGAACCTGGACTTCCCCGTGGACGGCGAGTTCCAGTTTGACGCCGCCGTATCCCCCACCGTGGGCAGGCTGAAGGCGCCCGGCTCCGAGGTGGCGGGCCAGGCCAACACCTTTATCTTCCCGGATATCTCCGCCGGCAACATCGGCTACAAAATCGCCCAGCGCATGGGTAACTTCGACGCCTACGGGCCCATTCTGCTGGGCCTGAACGCCCCCATCAACGACCTGTCCCGGGGCTGCAACGCCATGGAGGTGTACTCAATGGCGATTATCACCGCAGCGCTGGCGGATTAAACAGGGCCCGGAGGGGCCGCCCTTCAGATGAGAAAGCGCGGGCGGACAGCGACGCTGTCCGCCCACGCAAAAACCTGCTTTAATTTTAGAAAAAAAGGTTGACATTTGGAGCGAGATGGGGTACACTAAGCCTTGCCCCTGTCAGGGCGGCAAGTACGACAAATGGCGGCGTAGCTCAGTTGGCTAGAGCACTCGGTTCATACCCGAGTTGTCACCGGTTCGAATCCAGTCGCCGCTACCATCCCGAAGAAGCGGCGATGGCCGCTTCTTCGGGCCCCGCTCTGATTCCGCCCGCCTCGGGCACCACGGCCCGGTGGTCAAGCGGCTAAGACACCGCCCTTTCACGGCGGTAACACGGGTTCGATTCCCGTCCGGGTCACCATATATGGAGGCTTAGCTCAGCCGGTAGAGCGCTTGCTTCACACGCAAGAGGTCACAGATTCGAGTTCTGTAGTCTCCACCAGCCGAAACCCCTTGAACCGCAACGGTTTGAGGGGTTTTCGCTTTGCTTTCGAGGGCTGTTTGGAACCGCCTTATTTCCCATAATTTAGGATATTTTCGGGTCATTTGGGGGCACGTTGTTGCAAATCTGTTGCAAATTTTTTTGACCCCTTGTGTCACGCGTTTTCCCGCATAGCTTCTCTCACTTTCTCGGCGGTCTTCCCTTCCCGGGAGCGCCGGTCGTAATGGGTGTATACCCGGAGGGTCATGTCCACGGTGCTGTGGCCCGCCAGGTACTGGATCTCCTTGATGTCCAGCCCCGCCTCAAACAGCCGGGTGACATAGGTGTGGCGGAGGACGTGGGCCGTCACATGAGTGTCGGGCAGCTCCCGCTCCACCAGCTTCCACATACTCTTGTAGGCAGACTGGGTGAGCGGCTTGCCGTTCTGCATGGCCAGCACAAACCTGGAGTGGCTGCGCTTCTTGTACTTCGCCAGCCACGCCTCCAGCTCATCGGTGAGGGGGATATCCCGCCGCCCCGCGTCAGTCTTCAGCGTGTCGTGGATGGAGGTCTCCCCCTTGCCCAAGATGGCGTTGTGCCTGACGTGGACGATCCGCTGCTTAAAATCGATGTCCTCCCACATGAGGCCCAAAATCTCGCCCCTGCGCATCCCCGTATGGAGCGCGATCAGCAGGAAGGTATGGGCCCTGGGGTTATTTACCCTTTCCACCAGCAGACGGGTCTCCTGGGGTGCGAGAGCCACCTTCTCGGCGGTTTTACGGCCTCCGGGCTTCAGCATACTGCTCACGGGGGATTTCGCCACCAGTCCATTTTCCTGCGCAGCCTTGAAAATGCTGCGCAAATGGATCAAGACCTTGGATTGGAGGGAATTGCTCTTGTTGGACAGCGAGGCCATGATGGCCTGGATCTGCATAGGGGTGATATCCCGCAAGCGATATCCACCAATGAACGGCAGGATGTGCTGGTTCAAGACGTACTTGATTGCGTTGAGACTGTTCTCGCGCAGATTGGGCTTTTTGTAGAGATCGTACCACATCTGGGCGAAATGGCCGAAGGTCTCCTCACTGCAAATATCCACGCCTGAGTTGACCAGGATCTGGGCTTTCAGAACCTTTTCGTCCAGCTCCGCCTGGGTCTTGGCTCGGATGTATTTTCGGGTACCGTCCGGGAGTTGGAGTGCTTTGGTTAAGTAGTTGTACTTCTTCTTCGTTGCTGTCTTTGCCATTTGGCGTTCTCCTTTCAATAACGCCTTGCGATACAGTACCTTTATTATAGAGTGAATATTTGCAAATCACAAGGGGTTACAAAGGTTTAATTTTATTTCCTCACGCCGAAAAACGGTTTATTTGATTTTCCACACCTTATCGGGTTTCGCCTGGGCCGTAGGCTGGCAGTTTCCCGAGAGATAGGCCTCCAACGCCTCCACCGTAACAAGGTATTTGCGTCCTACCCGAGCGCACGGCACGGCTCCAGAGGAGATCAGCCTTCGGATGGCGGTTTCAGTCAGGCAGGTTTGTGGGTCTGACTCCCGGAAGTATGCCGCCGCTTCGCGGATTGTTCTTGTCCGCATCACATCAACACCTCCTTTGACGTAAAAGGGAGATGCCCCCTGGACTCCAGGAGGCATCTCCTTTTTTTGACAGCTTAATCATACCACAGAGTAAATGGACATTGCAAGTACCATGTGGCGGACAATTTGCGGACAATACCCGGAAATTTATTGGACATCTTCAGGATATTTTTTATTTGCAATTTCCCCTGTGAAGGAATACATCTCCGTCAATTCCTCAATAGCGTCATCCTTAATTCGCCGCACAGTACGGGTGGCGATTTCCAGTTTTTTTGCGCATTCTTCTTGGGAATAGCCTTCAAAATAGAGCAACTTCAGCAGTTCCGCATGACGAGGGTTCAAAAGGGACACATAATAGTTCAGCCGCTCCTGTTCCCGCTCCAGCGTCACAAGCTGCCCGACAACTTCTTCCGCGGTATCGCTATTCACGTGATTAGCTCGCGCCTGGTAGTTGAGCGCAATGTAAAGGGTTTTGTCGGAGGCATGACCTCCTGGATGCCCCTTTTCACCATCTCCGTGCGCCAAGGCCAATGCTCCAATAATTTCATTTTCTGAAACGCGGGCCGGATGGGACAATTCATAGTGCAGAAGCTCAATCTGCTTGGATCGCTTTTGGTATGATTCCAGCAGACCAATCACATACGTCTTGGTTTCTACGTTCATTTTCTCAGATCCTTTTCAGACAGTTTCCCTATAGGAGCAGTTGCCGTCAGACCAGCACGGATCCCGAGTCGGTCTAAAGCTGACTGTTATTACCGATTTGCGTCTGTCAATGAGCATATTACTTTGGGCGGGCCCCGCATTGTGCGAAAGCAGATATTTATGCTCTGATAAGTGGGCACGATGACCACCTCCTGCGCTGTGCTTTCCTTATCTTGTAACATTCTGTAATTTTATACCGAAAATGAGAACAAAACGTGAAAAAGTTTTCGGATTTTTTTGGAATCGCTCGACAAATATTGACACAAATCGACTTGATTGACGCATATGTACTATTCACTTGTGGAAAAACGGTAGCCCACACCGAACACAGTCTGAATATAAGTTTGATCTTTTTTGTCCAGCCCCAGCTTCCGGCGAAGCGTAAAAATGTGATCGGATACCTGGGTACCCATGTAGTCCCGGCTCGCATTCCATACAGTCTCGTATATTTCCTCTTTGGTCAAAGCTGTCCCCGCTTTAGATGCCAAAAGAAGGAGAACATCAAATTCTTTGGTAGTCAGATGGATTGGCTTCTCTTGCATCTCCACCGTTCTGCACATTGGATCAATAACCAGCTCTTTGTGTTTTATGCGCGTCAGCGTTCTGCCCAGCTTCAACCGTGCGATTCTCTGTTCTCGGCGGAGAACGGCGTTGATAACAGCCAGCACCTCATCGGCAATCAGCGGTGTTTCCACGCAGGCATCCACGCCGCGATTGAGTACAGCGGCCCGCGCTGCGCCATTGGGAAAGGCATCCGCGATAATGATGTATGGCAATGGCCGCATGGCGCTGATAGAAAGTCGAGAGAAAAGGATTTCATTTCCTTTATTACTAAAATCAAGCAATAAAAAGGCAGGGTTGCACGATGACAGCCCTGCCCATAAATCCACCGCATCTTCTATTATAGCCGAGTCAATGTGATGATCGCGCAAGAAGTCGCATACATGGATAGTGTGTTCGGTTTTGCGGCAAACAAGCACGATATCCTGTTTCATGACATCTGTTCCTATACGCAACTGCAAGGGGTTAGATTGTCCTACGCGGTTGTTATTCATCTACACGCCGCCCAGCAGCTCCTCGCTCTCCACATAGAGGCGGGCAACGCTCCACCGCTGGGGGATGTTGAAGTCAAACAGTATGGTGAGCTCCGCCGCTGCTGGCTCAGGTGTAGTCGCCGAAGGGAATTGGCTTGAAACTGCTGCCGATGGTGACAGCCTTGATGCTGGCAGATCCAAATTCGATGCCGTGGCATATGTTTTTCATTGCCTCTGTCTCCTTACATCATTTCGGCTGGCAGAGCATAAGGAACCTCCAAATAAATCGACTGCGGCAGGGCGGCAACTTTCGCCCCCGCCTGGGCGAAGGCCCGGGCCATGGCGCCGCACAGCACGCCGCCCGCGCCGGTGACGACAACCACCTTGCCGGAAAAGTCAACATTCAAGGGTAAATCAAGCATTTGTAATTCCTCCTCATACGGTTTACGCCCGTTTCATTGTCAAGCTGCGCGTTGGGCGCATGGCCGGGTCGCTTTCGCTCCGACTCGGGCTGGTCTCTGGGGCCTATGGCCCCATCGCTCGCCCTCGCTTCGTTCCAAGCTCCCCTATGCGCCTACGCTTCGCTCTCGAGGGTGTCCCACACCCCCAGCATATACATGACGCCCAGGGCCCGGTCGTAGAGGCCGTAGCCGGGCCGCACGGTGCCGGGGCCCTCCCCCCACAGGTGGCGGCCGTGGTCGGGCCGGATGTAGCCCTCCCAGCCCGCGTCGTGGTAGGCTTTCAGGATGTCCAGAATGCCGGTGTCGCCGCAGCAGTCCCGGTGGGCCGCCTCGGAGAAGTCCCCGTTGGGGAAGTGTTTTACGTTGCGGATGTGGGCGAAGGCGATGCGGCCGGTGTGCTTGCGCACGATGTCCGCCACGTTGTTGTCCGGGTTGGCGTTCAGAGAGCCCGAGCACAGGGTCAGGCAGTTATAGGGGTCGTCCACCAGTTTCAGGAAGTAGTCCACCGCGGCGGCATCGGTGAACAGCCGGGGCAGGCCGAAGATGTCCCAGGGGGGGTCGTCCATGTGCACCGCCATCTTGATGTCGCACTCATGGCAGGTGGGCATGATGGCCTCTAAGAAGTACTTGAAGTTGGCCCACAGCTTCTCCTTGGTGACGCCCTTGTACTTCTCAAACAGCTCGTCCAGCTTGGCCATCCGCTCCGGCTCCCAGCCGGGGAAGGTCATGTGGTACTTTTCCGTGAAGGACATGACGTAGTCTGCCATCTCCCGGGGATCCTGCTTGATTTTCGCCGCCTCGTAATAGAGGGCGGTGGAGCCGTCCCCCACGGGGTGGAACAGGTCGGTGCGGGTCCAGTCGAACACGGGCATGAAGTTGTAGCAGATCACCTTCACCCCGAAGGGGGCCAAGTTACGGATGGTCTGCTTGTAATTCTCGATGTACTGATCCTGGGTGGGAAGGCCGATCTTGATGTCGTCGTGGACGTTCACCGACTCCACCACGTCCATGTTGAAGCCGTACTCGTCCAGCTGCTTCTTGACGGCGGCGATCTCGTCGGGCTGCCACACCTCCCCCGGCATCTTGTCGTGGAGCGCCCAGACGATGCCCTCCACCCCCGGGATCTGCTTGATGTCGGACAGCTTGATCTGATCGTTGCCCTCGCCGTACCAGCGCCAGGTCATTTTCATGCGATTTTCTCCTCCAATAAGGTCTTATGTAGTTAGCCGAATCAGCCATGCGCCGCTTCCGCAATATGCCCCGCACACAACCCGAACTGCTCCAACAGTGCCCCGGCAGGGCCGGAGTGTCCGAACTCGTCGTTGACGCCGATGCGCTCCACAGGGCAGGGCAAGCCGTGCTTTGCGATGACGGCGCACACCGCCTCGCCCAGTCCGCCGATGATGGAGTGCTCCTCACAGGTGACGAGCCTGCCGCACTCCTTTGCCGCGTTCAGTACCAGACCCTCGTCCAGCGGCTTGATGGTGGCCATGTCGATGACACGGGCGCTGATACCCTGCTGGGCCAGCAGCTCGGCAGCTTCCAGCGCCTCCGCCACCAGCAGGCCGTTGGCAATGAGGGCCACATCGGAACCCTCCCGCAGGACTTCACCTTTCCCAATCTCAAAAGTGAAACGGTCTGCGTCGTGGATGACCGGCGCGCCGTACCGGCTGAACCGCATATAGACGGGGCCTTGGTGCTCATAGGCGGCCCACACCATGGCTTTGGTCTCCACGTCGTCTGCCGGTGACATCACCACCATGCCGGGGATGGAGCGCATCAGCGCAAAGTCCTCACAGCACTGGTGGCTGGCCCCGTCCTCGCCTACGGAGATGCCGCCATGGGTGGCGCCGATCTTCACGTTCAGGTGGGGGTAACCGATGGAGTTGCGCACCTGCTCAAAGGCCCGCCCCGCCGCGAACATGGCAAAGCTGCTGGCAAAGGGCACATACCCCGTGGTAGACAGCCCCGCCGCCACGCACATCATGTCGCTCTCCGCGATGCCGCAGTCAAAGTGGCGGTCTGGGAACGCCTTTTTGAAGATCTCCGTCTTGGTGGCGTTGGCCAGGTCGGCGTCCAGCACCACCACATCGGGATGGGCTGCCCCCAATTCCTTCAGCGCCTCGCCGTAGCTCTGCCGGGTGGCGACTTTTTTCACATCTGCCATTTCAAACCGCCTCCAGTTCCGCCAGCTGAGCGCTCAGCTCCGCCATGCCCCGGGCATACTCCTCGTCGTTGGGGGCCTTGCCGTGCCAGCCCACCTGACCCTCCATGTAGCTCACGCCCTTGCCCTTGGTCGTCTCCAGCACGATGGCGGAGGGCTTGCCCTTGATCTGCCGGGCAGCGTCAAAGGCCTTTTCCATAGCCTGGAAGTCGTGTCCGTCGATCTGGAACACATTCAGCCCAAAGGCCCGCAGTTTATCCGGGATGGAGCCCAGCCCCATCACCTTTTCGTTGGTGCCGTCGATCTGGAGGCCGTTGTGGTCTATGATGACGCACATGTTGTCCAGCCTGTAGTGGGCGGCAAACATCAGCGCTTCCCACACCTGGCCCTCCTGCATCTCGCCATCTCCCAGCAGGGTATACACCCGGGCGGCGCTGCCCTGGTGCTTCAGGCCCAGCGCCATTCCCGCCGCGCAGGAGACGCCCTGCCCCAGCGACCCGGTGGACATATCCACGCCGGGCACCGCGTCCATGTTTGGGTGTCCCTGCAAATAGCTGTCAATGTGCCGCAGGGTGGGCAGGTCGTCCACTGGGAAGAACCCCCGGTAAGCCAGCGCCGCATACAGCCCCGGCGCGGTGTGGCCCTTGGACAGCACAAAACGATCCCGGTCTTTCCGCTTAGGATTCTGCGGGTCAATGTTCAGTTCCCTGAAATACAGGTAGGTAAACACATCCGCGGCGGACAGGCTGCCGCCGGGATGGCCCGCCTTGGCCCCATGGGTGGCGGTGAGTACGCCCATGCGCACCTTGCAGGCCGTCTTTCCAAGTGTGATTTCTTCCTCTTTGGTCATGATAGATTCTCCTTTTCAGCCCTGGCCATAGTAGGCCCCCGGCCCGTGCTTACGGAAATAATGCTTATCCTGAATACGCTGGGGGACGGGGCTGGCGGAGGGCCGCACCTGCCGGGTGAGCAGGGCCATTTTTGCAACTTCCTCCAATACCACCGCGTGGTACACCGCCTGGGCCGGGTCTTTGCCCCAGGTGAATGGGCCGTGGCTGGCGCAGATCGCGCCGGGGACGGCGGTGGGTTCGATGCACCGCTCCCGGAAGGTTTCCACGATGACCACGCCGGTGTTTTTCTCGTAATCCTCCTCCAGCTCCCCCTGGGTCAGGTGGCGGGCGCAGGGGATGGAGCCGTAAAAGTAATCGGCGTGGGTGGTGCCGAAGCAGGGGATGTCCTCCCCGGCCTGGGCCCAGGCCACCGCGTGGGGGCTGTGGGTGTGGACGATGCCGCCGATTCCGGGGAACGCCCGGTACAGCTCCAAATGGGTTTTGGTGTCGCTGGAGGGTTTCCAGCGGCCCTCCACCCGCTCCCCGGTATCCAGGCTGACCACCACCATGTCCTCGGCGGTCATGCCGTCATACTCCACCCCGGAGGGCTTAATCACGACCAGCCCCTTGTCCCTATCGATGCCAGACACGTTGCCCCAGGTGAATGTCACCAGGCCGTATTTGGGCAGGAGCAGGTTCGCTTCCAGCACCTTTTGTTTCAGTTCCTCCAGCATTTACAGCACCTCCACCGCTTTTCGCTCCACATCCAGCAGAGCCCTGTACCGCTCCATATAGGCGTTGAAGCCGTTTACTGTCTCCTCATCCGGCTGGACGGTGGAGCCGGACACCCCTGCGAACACGCGGCGGTTCAGGTAGTCCTCCAGCGTCTCGCCGCCGGACTTCCACACCCGGTACGCCGCCAAAAGCGCCATGCCGTAGGGGCCGCCCTCCCCCGCCGTCTCCATGCAGGCGACCGGGGCATTGCAGGCGGCGGCCATGTAGGTCTGGCCCACCAGCGGAGTCTTGAACAGCCCGCCGTGGCCGGTGAGGGAATCGATGGCGACCCCCTCCGCCGCCAGAATATCCATGCCGATTTTTAGGGTAGCCATTGTGGAATAGAGCTGGGCGCGGAAGAAGTTGGCCAGGGTGAATTTGCTGTCCGGGCGGCGCACTACCAGAGGCCGGCCCTCGTCCATGTGGGTCACGCCCTCGCCTGCCAGGTAGTTGCAAACCATTACACCGCCGCAGTCAGTATCGCCCTCTAAGCTCTTTTCGTACAGTTTCGTGTATAACGCACTGGTATCGGGCGCTGCCCCAAACAGCTCCGCTGTCTCCCGCAACACCCCGGCCCAGGCGTTGGTATCGTTGGTGCAGTTGTTGCAGTGCACCATGGCCACCGGGGCCCCAGTGGGGGTAGTCACCAGGTCGATTTCCTCGTAGACGCGGGACAGCGGCTTTTCCAAAACCACCATGGAGAAAATTGACGTACCCGCCGACACGTTGCCCGTCCGAGGGGCCACGGCGTTGGTGGCGGTCATGCCGGTGCCTGCGTCGCCCTCGGCGGGGGCAAAGGAGATGCCGGGAGTAAGCAGGTTGTCCAGCAGGGCCGCGCCCCGTTCGGTGAGCGCGCCCGCGTCCGCGCCGGCGGGAAGCACGCTGGGCAGTATATTGGCCAGCGTCCAGGGCAAATCGCGGGACTTCACCAACTCGTTAAACTTCTCCATCATTTCCCTGTCGTAGTCCAGGGCCTCGCTGTTGATGGGGAACATACCGCTGGTTTCGCCCACACCCACGGCGTTGATGCCGGTGAGCATATAATGGACATAACCCGCCAGGGTGGTGATATGGGCAATCTGGGGAACGTGGGGTTCCTCGTTCAGAATGGCCTGGTAAAGGTGGGCGATGGACCACCGCTGGGGGATATTGAAGCCGAACAGGGCTGTCAATTCCGCCGCCGCTTGCCCCGTGACGGTGTTCTGCCAGGTTCGGAAGGGCGTCAGCAGGTTCCAATCCTTGTCGAAAGCAAGGTAGCCGTGCATCATGGCCGAAACACCCATGGCGCATATATTCTCCCGACCCTCCACCCCGGACAGGGCGGTCTTCAGGCCCTTCCACACCTCGTCCAAGCTATACGTCCAGATGCCGTTTTCGTAGCTGGACGCCCAGATGTAGTCCCCGGAGGACACAGGGGTATGCTGTCCATCGACGGCCACCGCCTTGATGCGGGTGGAGCCCAATTCGATGCCAAGGCAAAGTTTTTCCATGGCGCTCAACCCCAGGGATTCTCGGTGGGATAGGGCAGGGACTTGGGCTGATTATACGCGATATCCTGAACGCCCAGGAACTTGAACACCTCGAACAGCGCCTTGCCGTAGTGGCCGAAGGCCACCGCGCCGTGGTGGGGGTAGCGCTTCTGGATCAGTACATGGCGGTAGAACCGGCCCATCTCGTGGATGGCGAACACGCCGATGCCGCCAAAGCTGCCGGTCTTGACGGGCAGCACCTCGCCCTGGGCGATGTAGGAGCGCAGATTGCCCTCGCTGTCGCACTGGAGGCGGTAGAAGGTGATGTCAGAGGGCGCAATGTCCGCCTCCAGGGTGCCGCGGGTGAAGTCGGGGTCGCTGTCCTGGGGCTCCAGCAGGCGGTGCTGAATGAGCTGGTATTTCACCGCCCGGTCGGCGCACAGCTTGCAGGCGGGGGTGTTGCCGCAGTGGAAGCCCATGAAGGTGTCGGTGAGCTGATAATCGTACTTGCCGCGAATCTGCTCCTCCCACATCTGGGCGGGGACGGAGTTGTTGATGTCCAGCAGGGTCACCGCGTCGCCGCTGACGCAGGCCCCGATGTACTCGCTGAGCGCGCCATAGATGTCCACCTCGCAGGCCACGGGGATGCCACGGGCGGCCAGACGGGAGTTGACGTAGCAGGGCTCAAAGCCGAACTGGCTGGGGAACGCGGGCCAGCACTTGTCCGCGAAGGCCACATACTTGCGGGAGCCCTTGTGGTTCTCCGCCCAATCCAGCAGGGTCAGCTCAAACTGCGCCATCCGCTCGCCCAAATCCGGGTAGAAGCGGCCCTCGCCCATCTCGGCCGCCATCTCGTCGCAGACGGCGGGAATGCGGGGGTCGCCCGCGTGCTCCTTGTACGAAACCAGCAGATCCAGCTCGGAGTTCTCCTCCACCTCTACGCCCAGCTCATACAGCCCCTTGATAGGGGCGTTGCAGGCAAAAAAGTCCTGGGGCCGGGGGCCAAAGGTGATGATCTTCAGGTTCTTCACGCCGATCACCGCCCTTGCGATGGGCACGAAGTCCGCAATCATTTTGGTGATGTCCTCCGCCGTGCCCACGGGGTACTCCGGGATGTAGCCCTTCAGATGGCGCATCCCCAGGTTGTAGGAGCAGTTGAGCATACCGCAGTAGGCGTCGCCGCGCCCATTGATGAGGTCGCCGTCCCCCTCGGCGGCGGCCACGAACATACAGGGGCCGTCAAAGTTTTTGGCAATGAGGGTCTCGGGGGTCTCGGGGCCGAAATTGCCCAGGAACACCACCAGGGCGTTGCAGCCGCGCTCGTTCACATCGGCCAAGGCTTTCAGCATATCCAGCTCGTTCTCAACGGTGACAGGGCACTCGTAGAGGTCGCCCGCATAGGCGGCTTTGATGGCGGCGCGGCGCTTCTCGCTCAGGGCGATGGGGAAGCAGTCCCGGGAGACAGCGATGAGGCCAAGTTTTACGTCAGGGATGTTTTTCATGATGTTTTCCTCCTATATCAAATATCGTTGGCAATGTCGTTGTTATCGCCGGACAGCCGGACGGCGGCGCCTTGTCCGGCCTCGGCGCTGTCCTCATGGGCCAGCAGCCACTTGTTCCGGGCCCAGAGCAGTTGATCCTCCTCTGTTATGGCCTTGATGGCGGGTTTTGCCTCGTTGGTGCCCCGGGGCAGCGCCACCGCCACCCGGAAGCCCTCGGCCTCGTCGGTGTGGCAGGGGGCATAGTGCAAAGTGGTGGCGTACACCTCCACCAACACCCCGGCGGGGACGCGAAACGCCCGGACTTTTGCGGTGTCCAGCATACCGTCCACGATTTCGTCCTGCTTGGCCAGCAGGAGAATGAAGTCATGGGTGCCCACGTTAAACTCGCTGTCCCGGTGGTACTCCAGGCAGTTCAATTTGGTGTTGCGGCCCCAGCACATCCCCAGCTGGACGGGCATCCCGCCGTAGGCGTTGGCACCAAACAGTTCAAAGATGGGCAGGGCCTCCAGCTCAGGAATGGTGGGCTGGTAGGTGGTGCCACTTTCCGGCAAGGGGATGGCTTTCATGGCCGCCAGCAGGCCATCCAGCTTATAGCCCTTATGCACCTGCCCATAGGGGGAAAATTCTGCGTCAAATATGCTTTTGATCTCCATGCTTGACCTCCTCATTTCAACGCTGGAAACACATTTTTTAGGGCCGGGTAGATTTGTTGGAACTTTCGATATCGCTCCTCGTACCGGGCGGTGAGTTCTGCGTCCGGCTCCACGGTCTGGGCCACGTGGATCAGCGTGTCACAGGCGGCCTGGACGCTTTCAAACGCCCCGCAGCCCACCATGGCCAGCACCGCGCCGCCGTAGCCGGGGCCCTGCTCGGTCTGTGGCAGGGTCAGCGGAATGCCCAGCACGTTGGCGAAGATGGTCCGCCATAGGGGCGATTTGGCTCCGCCGCCGCAGATCATGCTCTTGGGGATGGACACGCCCAGGGACTTGGCCACCTCGAAGCTGTCCCGGATGGCAAAAGCCACACCCTCCAGCACCGCCTGGGTGAGGTCGGCGCGGGTGGTGTCCATGCTCATGCCGATGAACGTGCCCCGGGCATTGGTATCGTTGATGGGGGAGCGCTCGCCCATGAGGTAGGGCAGGAAGAACACCCGGTTTCGGCCCAACTTATCCTTGCCGATGGGCTTTTGCTCGGTTTGGTAATCGCTGATACCCAAAATGTCCCCGCACCACCACTTGTTGCAGGAGGCAGCGGACAGCATACAGCCCATCAGGTGCCAGCCGCCGTCCGCGTGGGCGAAGGCATGGAGGGCGTTGTTTGGGTCAACCCCAAACTTGTCCGAGCTGATGAAGATGGTGCCGGACGTGCCCAGCGAAATATTGCACCCGCCCGCGCCCACGACGCCCGTTCCAACAGCGGCGGCGGCGTTGTCCCCCGCCCCGGCGCAGACCTTGACGCTCTCGGGTAACCCCAGCTCTTTCGCCACATCGGCTTTCAGGGTTCCCACCGTCTCCCAGCTCTCGTACGGCTTGGGGAGCTGTTCCTCGGTGACGCCGCAAATTTGACACATTTTCCAACTCCACCGTTTGTGCTCCACGTCCAGCAGGAGCGTCCCGGAGGCGTCGGAATAATCGGTGCAGTGGATACCTGTCAGCTTGTAATTGATGTAGTCCTTGGGAAGCATGATCTTGCGAATCTTGGCGAAGTTTGACCGCTCGTTCTCCCGCATCCACAGCAGTTTTGGCGCGGTGAAGCCCGCGAAGGCGATGTTGGCGGTATAACGGCTCAGCTTGCCCTTGCCAATCTCGTTGTTGAGATAGTCCACCTCTTTGGCCGTCCGCCCGTCGTTCCACAGGATGGCCGGACGGATGACGTTATCATCCTCGTCCAGCGCCACCAGGCCGTGCATCTGGCCGCCCGCGCCGATGCCAACAACTTGGGCGGCATCAAAGCCACACAGCAGTTCCGACATTCCCTGCATCACTGCCTTCCACCAGTCCTCCGGGGCCTGCTCGCTCCACCCCGGCTGGGGGAAAGACAGGGGGTACTCCTTTGTGACCTCGCGGAGCACCGCGCCGCTCCCGTCCACCAGCAGCAGCTTGCAGGCGGAGGTGCCAAGATCAATGCCAATATAGAGCATATTGTTATCCTCCTCAGTGGATCACAGGGATGGTAACACTCCCTGCGTATCTGCCGTCTGCAACAGCCAGGGTGAGTTCCGCACCTTCTCCTGCTTGCACGACAGCCAGTGCCTCACCGTAATAGGTGTCGGTACGGTCTGTGGTGTAGCCGATCTCATTGTAGGGGCACGCACTGCCCAGGCCCAGCAGTCTGCCGCCCGTCACCTTCACGCTGAGGATGCCCCGCTCCAGCGGCTTGACCGTGCCGCTTTCGTCGGTGTATTGCAGTCTGATATGGCACAGGCGGCCCGGCTCCACGGCGGCCTCCTCGGGTACAGCCCGCAGCTGTGTTTCCGGGGATGCGGTGCGCAGGGAGCAGCGCCCCAGCTCCTGTCCATGGCTGTCATAGCTCACCGCTTCCACTGTGCCGTCCTCATAGGTGCTGCGGAATTTGGCCATGCAGTCGTTTTTCAGCTCCTTTTTGCCTGCGCTTTTGCCATTCACCAGCAGCTCCACACTGTGGGCACGGGCGTAGACCTCCACGTTGGCGCTCTTGCCCGCGCAGCCCCGCCAGCTCCAGGAGGGGATGGCGTTGGACATTTTCCAGGCGGAGGGGGAGTGCTTGTCGCCGGTGTGGTTCACCGGGCACACGGCGATGTACGGGCCCTTGTCCTGCTCCATGGCCACACGGGTGTACAGCGCCTCGCCCAAGGGCCGGCCTGTCAGGTCGATCCGGCCGGAACCCGCCGACACCCAGCCCACACCGTGGCCAAAGTCCGGCGCGTAGTCCTGGTACTCCCAGGAGCCGATGCCCACCTCGCCCAGGTAGTCCATACCTGCCCACACAAAATCGCCCACGATGCGGGGCTCTTTTTTCGCCAGTTCCCGGAACCGGTAGGCATCAGAGCAGAAGGTCTCGCTGCCCAGGATCAGCCGGTTCGGGTACTTTCTCAGGTCGCCCTCATAGCGGAAGATGCCATAGTTGTATCCCGCCACGTCCATATTGGCGAAGGCGTCCCGGGTTCGCCAGTCACAGGGGGGGAGGGTGGCCCCCAGCTTCATGAAGTTGTCCCCAAACAGCCCCGCCATGTTGTTGAAAAACTCGCTGCCCACCGCCTTCTTTTTCTTGGGCACCGCCCCGGCGGCTTTCAGCTTTTCCGCCTTTTCGGCCTCTTTTTTTGCCTTCTCGTCGCTGTAGACGCCAAAGCCGACAGAGGACAGGAAATTGAAAAAGATGTTCACGCCGCAGGTGACGGGCCTGGTATCATCCAGCTGGTGGAGATGGTTCGTCAGATCGGCAGTGAGCTTGATCCCCTTTTCCTGGGCGGTCTCGGACACCTCGTTGCCGGTGGAGTAGAGGATAACTGAAGGGTGGTTGTAGTCCTTGTCCACCATGTCCTTTAAATCCTGCTTCCACCACTCCATGAAGTAATCCACATAATCATGTTCCGTCTTATGGATGTACCAATGGTCGATGTACTCGTCCATCACCAGCACACCCAGATGGTCACAGGCATCCAGCAGGAACTTGGAACAGGGGTTGTGGGCGGAGCGGATGGCGTTGTAGCCGTTTTCCTTTAAAATGCGGATCTTGCGCCACTCCGCGTCCTCGTAGCAGCAGGCCCCCAGCACACCGTTGTCGTGGTGGATGCAGGCCCCCTGGACAATGACCCGCTCCCCGTTGAGCAGCAGACCGCGGCGGCCCCACTCCAGGGTGCGCAGACCGAAGGTCTCCACCACCTCATCCGTCCCAAACCTTATCCGGCACGCATAGAGCTGAGGATCGTCCAGGCTCCAGGGCTTAGCCCCTTCCAGGATCATGGTAAATGTAAACTGCCCCTTGGTCTCCCCGGATGCGGCGGCCAGCTCTCGTCCGTCGTCCAGAACGGCCACGGACACCGGCCCCGCACCCTCCGTCTCCACCCGCACCTCGATCTGGGCCGGATCCAGGGATAGTGTGCGGATCTTCACCCCGTTGAGCTTGATGTGCTCCCGATCCGCCGTCCACAAGACAACAGGCCGGTAAATGCCCGCGCCGGAGTACCAGCGGGAGTTGGGCTGGTCGGCGTTGCGGGCGATGACCTCCAAGGTATTTTCCTCCCCCGCCCGCAGCTTCCCCGTCAGCTCCACATAGAAGTTGGTGTAGCCGTAGGGCCGGAAAGCCAGCTTTTCCCCGTTGAGCCACACCTCGGCGTTGTGGTACACGCCCTCAAACTCCAACACAGCGCATTGATCCGTCAGCGCTCTGTCCGGCGTAAAAACCTTGGTGTAGAGATAGTCCCGCCCCTCGTACCAGCCGGTATTGATACCCCCGGCGGACAACTCCGTCCGGGGCTCAGACAGCATGGCGTCGTGGGGGAGGCTGATGGGAACGCCAGGCGCCCGTTCCCCCAAGTACTTTACCTGCCAGTGGTCATTAAATTGATTTGCTTTCATCTTTTGCTCCCTCCAACGAAAAGAAGTGGAAGTCAACACGTCCCACTCCACAGAATTTGAAATACAGTGCCCGTTTCCCGTTATCTAAAGCACAGTCTGCGCGGAACTCCGCCCGCCCACCGATCAGCTTCAGCGGGATGCGCGCCGACACCGTTTGAAAGTCCGGCCTGCCGGAAAGCAGGAATTCCCCTTCCGCCGCGCCGCTCAATTCCACCGATACAGTTTTGAGCTCCCGGATGTCAAAATACTTGAAGCCTGCCACAGCGCCGTCCCGCATATTGGCGATGTACTGGCCGCCATCCCCCTCCCGGTCTTTTCCGGTCTGGGTGAAAAAGGGGTGGGTGGCAAATGCCCTCCGGGGGCTGGGGCAGTCGTACCGCCCCACCCCGTCCCTGCTCCACAGGTTGCAGGCAATATAGGCCGGGTAGCGCCCAATGCCCCGCAGCGGCCCGCCGTTCAGCCCGCAGGAGGTCAGCTCCGCCTGCCGGAAGGAGCCGTCGGGGCTGCGAACCAGTTTTTCCGCGCAGGCCTGACGGGAATAGGAGTGGCGGTTGGTCTGCCGGTGGTAGAAGATATACCAGTCCTCCCCGATGTTCAGCAGCCCGCCGTGGGTATTGCCCAGGTAGTTCAGGCCCTTTCGCTCGTCCTCGTTGCCGTCCAGGAACAGGTCACCCTGGCTCACCAGCGTGCCTCCGAAGGTGAAGCCGCCGTCGGGCCGGTCGCTGACCGCATAGCACAGCTCGTGGTTGTGCCGGGAGGAGTAGACAAAGATGTACTTGTCCCCGTCCTTGCGGATGGAGCTGGCCTCGAAAAACTCGTGGTTGGGGAAGGAGCCGGGGCCCTCCTTGGGAAAAATCACCTGGGGCTCTCCCTTGATGGTGAGCATATCCCGCTCCAGCTCCACCACCGTGCCACCGTCGTTTTTCAGCTTTTTGAAGCCGGTGACGGCGGCGGGGGTGGGGGTGTAAAACCCGGAGTACAGCCAGATCCGCCCGTCGTCGTCCGCCAGCACGCCGGGGTCGAAGGGGAACTGGTCGCCTTTTTTCCGGCCCCATACCGTGCCGTCTGGGTAGCGGACATGGCCCAGGAATTGATAATGCCCCGCCGGAGTGTCGCAGACGGCCACCCCCATGATCCCCATAAAATCGAAGGCGTAGTAGAGGTAATACCGCCCGTTCGCCCCCCGGCATACGTCGGGGGCGAACAGCAGCCGCAGGCCCAGCTTATTTTTCGGATCCTGGTTCTTGAGGTAGATCACGCCCTCATACCGCCAGTCGGACAGGTCGTCCACCGGGGCGGACCAGCACACGTAGTCGTTGACGCAGAAGATGGGCGCGTTGAACCTGTCGTGGGAGCCGTAGACGTAGACCCGGTCTCCGAACACATGAGGCTCGCCGTCCGGGATGTACTCCCAGCTGGGGAGATAGGGGTTGAACGCCTGCTTTGTTTTCACGCCGCGCCCCCTCACTTTTTGCGCTCCGCGATGGCCTTTTGCTCCTCGGGGAGGTTTTTCTCCACCGTCCACAGCAGCATCAGCACCGCGCACACGGCATAGGCGATGGTCTCGATCCAGATATAGCTCACTGTGATGGCCCCCTGGGCCGCGGCGGTCTGCCCCGCGGTGCCCAAGGCCACGTCGGCGCCCTGGTCATAGCCGCTGCCGTTCAGGATGGCGCTGAAAATCGCGTTGCAGATCGGGGTGGCGGCCACCATGATGGAGCTGTAGATGGACATGGTGAACCCGTCTGTGCGGATGCCGCTCTTGAATTCAATGTGGTCGATGACATCCGCCAGCATGGCCAAAATCAGGTAGCACGCCGGGGCGGAACCCAGGCACTTGATCGCCACGCCGATGGCCACCGGGACGATCTGGCCCTGCCCCATCCCGGCAATGACACCGCCGATGACGCCGACCACCATGCCGATGATGGTGACGGTGCGCTTGCCGAATTTGTTGGCCAACGGCACCACCAGCGCCGCCGCCACCGCCATGGGGATGGCCCCCAGCACTGCCAGCAGGGATTGGGACGCGCCCCAGGCGTCGGCGGAGCCAAAGAAGGTGTTGTCCAGCACCCACTTGCAGAAGAAAGCCATGGAGCCGTTCTTCATGGCCCCGCTCCACTGGAAGCCCATGTAAAAGACAATGGTGATCCACCACCACTTTTCGCTGGTCACAGCCTTGAGCTGTTCCCCCAGGGTGGCCGTTTTGTCCTGGGCGTCGCTGCCGGCTGTGCCCATGCTCTCCTCCGTGACCCGCTCCCGGGTGAACTTGAACTGGAGGAAGATGGTCAGGGCGGTGAAGATGGCCACGGCCAGCATGGTCATGAACCAAAGCCCCTGGTTTTCTTTCAAGGCGAAGGATACCAGCATGGGGAACACCATGGAGCCCACACCCATGACCCCCAGGCCCGCCACGTTGGTGAAGGAAGCCAGGGTGGCCCGCTGTTTGCTGTCCCGGGTGGACACAGGGATCAGGGTGGAGTTGGCGGTGTTGTAGATGGGATACGCCACCGCGTAGTAGAGATTATAGGCGATGGCGATCCACACCATTTTTGCCGTGGGACTCTGGACGGGGACGATGAACATGAGCACGCTGGCCACGCTCAGCGTCAGCGCAGACAGCAGCACCCAGGGCCGGGCCTTGCCCGCCAGGGCCTTTGTGCGCTCAATGAGCTGTCCTACCACAAGGTTGGCCGCCACGATCAGGATGGTGGAAAACAGCTGCAGCCCCGTGAGGAAGCTCAAATCCAGCTTGAGCACATCGGTGAAGTAGTTTTGCAGGATGCTGGTGAAAATGCCGGAGGACAGCAGCGCCCCGAAGGGGCCGATGAAGTAGCCCAGCAGCATTTCCGGCAGCTTTACGCTCTGGGATCTCACCAGCGAGCTGATGAGGGGGGTGTTCCAGAAGCCAGTTTCTTTTTTGTCCATAACGTCCCTTCCTTGCTCTGCTTAGATCGCGTTCAGTTCGACCGTCCTGGTCTGCATCCCATCTGCCCGCACAGTCACCGTGATCCCGCCAGGGGCGTCTCCGGCGCGGACAACGGCCAGCGCTTTCCCATAATAGGTGGTATGGGTATTGGAGAAGAAGTTCTCCCCCATATTGGGCTTTGCGGAGCCAAGGGCCAACAGCTCGCCGGCGCCGCTGACCTCCACCGTAACCGCGGTGTCCTCGGAAGACTTTGTGATCCCGTCCGCGCCGGTCAGGTCGATGCTCAAATAAGCCAGATCCTGCGTCCCCGCCTTCAAGGTGTTCCGATCAGCAGCCACGCGCAGTTCGCTGGCGCCCTCGGCAGTCTTCATGGAGGTGCGGGACAGCTCTTTCCCGGCACTGTCATAGCTGATCGCGGTGATCGTTCCGGGCTCATAGGCAATGTGTTTGAAGACGGCCTTATACTCCTTCGTCTTTTTCTTCCCATAGGAACGCCCATTTAGGATGAGTTCCGCCGTGTCACCGTCGGAATACACGGTGATCTTGTTCCGTTTCCCCTCGCAGCCGGCCCAAGACCAGCTTGCCACCGCGTCTGTGTCACGCCACATGGATACAGAGCCCGTCTCCCCGGCGTGGGTATACGGTTCCACACCGATACCGGGGGTGTGATCCAGTCCCCAGGTCAGCCGGTTCCACTGCACCTCGGGGCGGAGCTTTCCGCAGATGTCGATCACGCCGCAGCCGCCGGAAATGATAGGCGCGTCCTGACCGGGATTCTTGAAGCTTTTGTAGCGGACGGTGCCGATGCCGGACTCCCCCAGGTAGTCCCAGCCGGTCCACATGAAGTCGCCGATGACATAGGGGAGCTTTTTCACCAGCTGCCAGTTGTGATAGAGGTTTTTGGGCAGGGTCTCGGAGCCAACGATAACCCGGTCCGGATGAAGTGTGCCGTCCTTCTCATACCGGGAGGCGGCGTAATTATACCCGCCGATATCCAGGTAGGAGAAGCACACCTTTGTGGCATTATCCGCGGCGGGCTTGGCGGCCATTTTTTCAATCATCCCCCCGGCCATGTTCATCAGCATATTGAAGAACGCGCTGGTAGGGACATTATCCATGGTCTGACTGCCGTTCTTGTTCTCTTTCCCGTCCTTTTTGTCGCCGTATATGCCGCCGCCCTTGGCCGACATACTGCACAGCATCAGGTTGACACCCAGGGTCACGGCTTTCCCCGGATCCAGCTTCCGGGCCAGGACGGCCAGCTTTTTGCAGTACTCCTGTCCCTCGGGGATGGCCAGCTCGGAGATCTCGTTCCCGATGGAATTCATGACTACGCTGGGGTGGTTGTAGTTTTTGATCACCATGGCAGTGAGATCCCGTTCCCACCACGCACGGAAATCCTTGTCCGCATAGTCGTAGGGGTTTTTATGCACCAGCCAGTTGTCGCAGAATTCATCCATGACATACATACCCAGCTGGTCACAGGCATCCAGCAAGGCTTTGGACGCCGGGTTATGGGAGGAACGTATCGCGTTGAAGCCGGCCTCCTTGAGCAGCCGGACGCGGCGGAGTTCAGCAGCTTCAAAGGAGCACGCGCCCAGGATGCCGTTGTCGTGGTGGATGCAGGCGCCGCGAAGCAGCGTCTCCTGCCCATTCACGAAGAAGCCCTTGACGCTCCAGCTGAGGGTGCGGAAACCAAACCGCTCCTCCGCCGTGTCAACCACCTCGCCATCCTTCAGCAGCTCCGTCCGGCACAGATACAGCTCGGGGTGGTCTGCGTCCCAAAGCCGGGGCTGGGAAACGGGGATGTCCACGGAAGCTGTCCCGTCCTTTACCGGCACCTCGGCCTGCGCCGCGAGGCTTTCGCCGTCCAGGATGGAAACCCGAACCGTGTCGCCGCCGGTGACCGACACCTTCACATGGGCCGTGTTGTTCCCGGAGGTGGAGATCAATAGGCCGTCGGGGATGATATGGTTCCGATCCCCAAGGAAAAGGTTTACGTTCCGATATATCCCGCTTCCGGAATACCAGCGGGAATTGGGCACCGCCGAGTTGTCGGCGATCACCTTTATCTCATTTTCCTCACCGTATTTCAGATACTGCTCCAGCGCCACAAAGAAGCTGATATAGCCGTACCGCTGCTCGGCGGCGAGGGTGCCGTTCACGAACACCTGGGCGTTTTGATAGACCGCCTCAAATTCCAGGACGGCGGACTGCTCCCGCCACTCCTCGGGCACGGGAAGCCGTCTGATATAGACATAGGCGCCGCCGGGAAAATATCCGCAGGCCCCTGCCGTAGCGGCATCCTTCGAGCGTTTCTCGTACAGCATCGCGTCATGGGGAAGCGTGACCGGCTTCATGGCCTGCTCCCCGCCCACGGCACTGAACAGCCAGCCCGTGTTGAAGTTTTGTTTTTTCATCTGTCTGCGCCCCCTCAAATATGTGAGAATGCCTCGCTGTTGGTGCAGTATACGATATCGCTGCGCCCCGCGATGGCCTCAAAAAGCCGTTCCAGGGCATCCCAGCTGGCATTGCCCTTTTCGTAGTCCATTTCATAGCTGTGCGCCCAGAGGTATAGCAGCAGGTCCCGGTCCTGGAGCTCCTCGCGCTTGAAGCGCTCCACCAGCTTCATGGCGTCCTTCAAAATGATGGAGGTGGAGGGGCGGAAGTTCAGCGGGTTTTCGGGGAACTCATAGCCGCCGGAGGGAAACACCGCCCTGGCATACCGGTAGCCCCGTTCCTTCAAATACGCCTGCACCGCCGGCGAGGTGGAGCCCTGCGCATAAGCATGGCCCACGACGGGGGCGCCAAAGAGCCCTTCCAGGCCGGCCTTGTCCGCGTCCACCGACGCGCGCATTTCATCCTCGCTGACAGCGCCCAGGGATTCATGCCGGAAGCCATGGGTGGCAATTTCCATCCCCTCATAGACCTGGAGCACCTCGTCCTTTGGGATCCGGTTGTGCTGAACATAGGAGAAGGGCCACTTGTGCTTTACCCCCTCGGGGCAGTCCTGGAAGGAGAAGGTCCCGATCCCCTTCACCTCGCCGCGGGCGCCGAACAGGCCGGCATTGAGGTTGAAAGTCCCTTTGAGCCCGTATTGCTTCATCAGCCGGATCACCCGTTTGTCCTGCTCCAGCCCATCATCGAAGCTGAGCGTAAAATACTTCTTGCCCATGCCTACGCCTCCCCGGTCAGATGTTTCAAATCGTATGCCTGTGCCAGCAGCGTACCGCCGGCCTGGTTCGGGTGCAGATGGTCGCCCTGATGGTAGCGCTCATCGGTGACCGAGGGATCGTTCTGATCCCTCAGCAGGGCGTCCGCGTCAAATACGTAGTCGAACATCGCGCTTTCCCTGATCCACCCGTTGATGCTGACCCGCAGGGCCTCCATCTCCGGGGTATAGCCCTTTTTCACAAACCCGATGCGGGGCGGGAGAGTCTGGGCGATCACCCGGACGCCCGCCTTGTGGAGCCGCTCCACAACGCCTGTTACGGCAGACGCGTATTTTTCCAGGGAGATGGCCGCCTCTGTCTTTTTGGAGTAATAAGCCGCGTCATTGACCCCCAGCGCGAGGATCACCCCGTGGAGGCCGTCAAAGCGGAGCACATCGCGTTCAAACCGGGATACCCCTTTTTCCCCGTAGGAAGCCCCCATCAGCCCTGGAACATCATAAAGCAGGCAGTTCCCGCTGATACCGGCGTTCATCAGCGCGTACCGGCCGCCGTAGGCGTCGGATAGGCGCTTTTGCAGCGGCTTCACCCAGCGGTTCATGGCCGTTATGCTGTCCCCGAACGCTACGATGATCTTCGACGGCTGGCCGGTGAGCACATCGATCTGATCCATCCCGGGAACGGCCTCATAGAGGTTGTACTGCTCCTTATAGCCCTCCCTGCGGGCCGGAGGAAGCTCCTTGTCCCCGGTGTGATCGCCCGGGTAGACCACGGCGGCCTCCTCAGTCATATTGCTGTCCATGACCTTTGACGCGTAATAGAGCCTAATCTCCAGCTCCTCGCCCTGGGCCACCGGGAATGGAATCTCGTCAGAATAGCAGCTTTCCCCCACGGGGACAGAGAAGGAGCCGCTGCCGCCGCGTGTGACGGGGTGCATCTTCCCCTGCGCCCATATGGTCAGTCCGCCGATGATGTAGGGCTTCTTCCCATAGTGGTTTGAGAAACGAATCCGAAGCTTCTCACCGGAAACCTGGGGCAGTACATGAAACACCACCGTTTTCTTCTTCCCGGCCAAAAGACCCATGGCGAACGCGGGTGCGGCGGCTTGGTGCCAAATCGGTACCCAGTCCATGGTCATCCTCCTTCGTTATGTAAGCGTAAAGTTCAAAATGTCAAGGGCACCCTTGCCCTTATATCGGAAATACAGGGGGCAGGAGCCGATGGGCCGGTGGCTTTCCAGCGCCAGCCGCTTGGCGTTGAATTTCGTGCCGGCAGCCGTCCATTTGTCTGCGGCGGCAATGGGAATGGAAGCTATGACGACGCCCTTTTCCCCGGGCAAAAGCTCCAGTACGCCACCCCCGCCGCGAACCGTCACGTCGATGCGCGTGGCTGCCTCCAGGTCAAAATATCGGAACCCGGCGACGCTGCCATTCTTCATCTTGGAGATATAGGCCGTTGGGGCGGCAAGCTCCGTGTCCACCGTCACTTCGCCGCCCTCGGGCTCCGGCGGCTCATAGTCCGGGCCGTCCTGGGTAATTTCAGGCCCGCCCATAGGGTTGCGGATGCCAAACACCCCGGCATGATGAAGGACGCAGGCAATGTAGGCCGGATAGGTCCCGGTTCCCTTCAGGGGGCCGCCGTTCAATCCGCAGCTTGTGGCCTCCACCATTTGGATCGTGCCGTCCTCCCGGATCTCAATGGGCTCGGCCACGGCCTGCCGGTTCTTTTTCACTCCGTTAGTCGTGCGGTGGTCAAATATGTACCATTGGCCGTTGACGCACACCATCCCGCCGTGGCTGTTGCCCATGGGATAGGCGGCGTTCATGAGCTTTCTGCCGTTCAAACCGATATCGCTGGAGGAGTGGATCGGCCCCTTGTGGATAAAGCTCTTGTCGGGGAACAGGCTCATGGCGTAATTGAGGCCGGTGATGTCGGTGGCCGGATAGACCAGATAGTACCACTCACCGATGTGACGGATGGAGGGGCCCTCCCAATAGTTCGGCTTCTTGGGGTCAAAATCCGCCGGCATGATGATCGTCGGCTCGCTGATGATGGTCAGCATATCAGGCGCGAGCTCCATCACAAACAGGCCTTTGATCTCGTGGCCAAAGTTCCCGTTTGACGGCTGACCGCTCCCCACATAGAGGAAAACACGTCCATCATTGTCCACCAGTACGGCGGGGTCAAACACGAACCAGTCTTCCGGCTTGGAGCCATAGACCCGCCCGTCCGGGAAATGGACGTCGCCCAAATACTGATATTTCCCTGCGGGCGTGTCGCACACGGCAACGGAGGTAATGGACGTATTGGCCACGGAGTAGTAGAGATAATACCGCCCATCCGCACCGCGCACCACATCCGGGGCATAGTAGGACAGCTTTTCCTGATTCCACGGGGTATCCTCTTTTTTGAAGATCACGCCCTCGTACCGCCAGTCGGAAAGGTCGCCCACCGGGGCCGACCAGGAGACGTAATTGCCCTCGCAGTATTCCTTGGCTCCAAACAGATCATGACTCCCATAGATGTACAGCCGGTCGCCAAACACCCTCGGTTCAGCGTCGGGGATGTATTCCCAGCTGGGGAGATAGGGATTGTAGCATTGCCGTTTCAATGGTGGTTCCTCCTTCAAAAACGCGCGTTTTTGTGGTATACTGTCCTCAAGGGGGCGCTAGCATGGAAAACATGACACATCTGTACTTTGACAGCATTGATGAGATGCGGGATCAAACCGACAGCCATGGCCCGAACTATCTTCGCAACCATACAGCCGAGCGGGACTATTTTTCTCCGTTGTCGGTGGTGACCAGCATCCGTACGCCCCAAGAGTATCTGTTTTCCAACTATATGGATACGTGGTCCTTTTGCGTCCACACTCCGGCAAGAAGCGAGTTTTTTCACGAAACCTATATGCACAAGCATAACTTCTTCGAGCTGATGTATGTGCAGCGGGGCGATGTCCGGGTCATGATCGAGGAGGCAGAGACCGCCTACACTCAGGGGAACCTCTGCCTCCTCAACCGAAATACCATGCACCGGGAAACAGATATGTCAAACGCGGATATCGTTTACATCGGCATCGACCCCGCGCTGCTGACGCAGTGGCCCAAATCATTTCCGCCGCCGTTCCAGTACAAAAGCATCCTCAATCAGTTTTTCAGTGATAACCTCTCGGAGCGCGCCGCCTATAAAAAGGACTACCTGGACTTTACCCTTCTGGGGACGGACACGATCCCGCAGCTGACCCAGGAGCTGATCCGCGCATTTTCCGTGAAGCGGATCGGCTATCAGTTCGACATCTATTCCTCTTTGCTCCGGCTGTTTGCCGCGCTGGAAAGCCCCGACACCTATAAGGCCATCCATGTTTCGCTGGGGCACAGCCGGGAGCTGATGGCCGTGGAGCAGGCCAAGAAGCTGATCGAGGCACAACACGGGGTCATCTGCCGGACTGAGCTTGCGGAGGCGCTCAACTACTCCTGTGAGCATATCTCCCGCATCATCAAGACGCACACCGGGTACACCCTCAAGGCATATTGCCAGAAGGTTCAGCTGGCTGAGGCGGCGCGGATGCTGAGAAGCACGGAACTCCCGGTCAGCCAAATCGCGGCGTCGCTGGGTTATGAAAACAGGACACAGTTTTACAAGGTGTTTCAGCGAGAATATCATCTCACGCCGTTGGAATATCGCAGGCACGCTTCGGAGGACTGAGCCTTATCCTGCGTTGCGCTGATCGAGACATTCGCGGATTTTCCTGCGCTCGTCTTCCTTGATGGGGTATTTACGCAGGATCAGGGCGGATATCACACCGAGGATCGCGGGGACCAGGCCCATAATGACGATGAACCAGTTGAGCATGGTGGGGATCTGCGACAGCTTGCCCAGGTAATCGGAGGTGACAGGATCCACGTTGTAACCGATCGCCATGAGCACAGAACCGATAATCGCCGCAGAAAGCGCCGCCTGGGCCTTGACGATGAAGCCGCCGGCCACCATGGTCAGGGCGGAGCGGTCCTTGCCGGTTTTGTAAATGTTGTAATCCATAATCTCCATCTCCACCATGGACTGGGGGACAAAGTCGGTTCCCACACCCACCGCCATGATGAACATGGTGATGAAGAACAGCGCGGGAGTTTTCGCCAGCAGCCCTGTCATCTGGGCAATGAACAGGATCAGGCCGCCCACCGACTGCATGATCAGCAGGGAGCAGGTCATTTTGATCGGGTTATTCTTAAAGAGCTTCAGGATCGGACGGCCGATGACTGCGCCAAACAGCAGCGGGATGAGCATCATCATGGAGGAGATGCCGTTGAGGACGCCATACTGCTCCATGTTGGTGACGCCGGTAGTAAGGTCGGTGCAGAAGCCCCATTTGATGTAATACGCAGGGGTGGCGAAAATGAGGGACCAGATAAAGCCGGCAAAGATGCACTTCAAATAAAAGATCACCATGGGCTTGTTCTCTTTGAATAGGAGGAAGAAGTCCTTAAATTTTACCGGTTCTGCCTCATCTTCCTGCACGCTGTGCTTTTCCTTGACCAGGAACCAGCCGATCAGGGCAATCACCATGGCCGCGCCAACAATAACGGTGATCAGGATGGCAAACGAGTCGTGATAGTTCCCAACCGTCTCGTTGATTGTGACCAGCACAGCCGTAAAAGCGGAGGTAACGACGCCCAGCATCATGGTCCACACCCGGGGGCCGATGACCAGCTTGGAGCGTTCATTGGGGTCATTGGTCATCGTCCGGAACAGGAGGTTATCTTTGTAGAAGGACGTGCCAACGTCGAACATGAGATAGAAGAAGATGACCCACACGACGATCAGCACCGGTTTTGTCGCAAAGGCAGACGGGAGCGAATAGAGGAGGATGCAGCCAATGCCGGTCAGCAGGACGCTGAGGAGGAAGAAGGGCTTGTATTTCCCGATCTTGGTCCGCTTCCCGCGATCCATCACAAACCCCTGGATGGGATCGTCCACCGCATCAAAGATACGGGCAAACAGGAGCAGCGATGTGGCCAGCGTGGCACCCATGGCGCCCAGTCCCGCATAGTCGGTCATATACTGCATGAACAGACTGGACATGAACACGGTACAAAGCCCATTTACAGTGGACAGCGCGGTGGTGCCGAAACAGTCTCGCAGCGTGACGGCATCTGGATTTTTAGCTCTGGTACGTTTTACCATAACAACCTCTCCCTTTGTCATTTTACTGGAAGCCACAATCAAACAGAGTTCGGATTTGTACAATTCCTACAATAAATAATAGAGGATTCGGGTGTGTTCCACAATGACAAAAAGCCGCCCTTTTTCAACATACTGTATCATTTTATTCCATATTTTCAGAAATGGATGATTGGGAAATATTTTGTTACAGCATGACGTGTAACCATCTCAAAAAGTGTGGAGCTGTTGATTTATCCAAGTGACATCTTCATTTTTTGCCCACTGTTTCGTCTGTGATAGATTCCATGGCCTGCTCCAGGCCCATGCCCTGGGCCACGGCCTCCTTCCGGGCGGCATTCACCGCCTGGATGGTCTTCATCTTCTCGCCCGTGAGAGCATAACCCTTCATAGCGATAAGGGTGGCAGTCCAGGCCAGCATGGGGATAATGCAGAACATCACGATCACCGCCACCTTGATGCCGCCGGAGTAGGGCGTGCCATCGTCCGGCAGCTCGTGCAGACCCGCGCAGATCAGGAAAATAAACGCCACCAGCGTCTGGGCCAAGGAGGACACCAGCTTGTCCACCAGGGAGAACAGGGTGCCCATGATGCCCGGTATGTACTTGCCGGAGCGGTAGGTCTCGTAGTCGGAGCAGTCGGCCACCATGGGGATGGGCATATCGGCGGTGGCGTAGTATGCCCCGTAGCCGATGCCGAAGAAGGCGATGAACAGGATGGTGTACAGGTTGATGGCGCCGCCTCCGTTGAACGGGAAGGATAGCATAAGGGCTGGAGTACCGTGGTCGCTAAACAGCATTAGGGCCAGCACGCCCACGTAGCAGACCAGGGCCACGGAGACGTAGCGCACCAGGGAGGCCCGCTGGCCCAGCTTCTGGGAGGTGCGCATACTGAGCAGGAAGAAGGGCACCGCGCACACGTAGCCCAGCACCATCATGGGCAGGTAGAGGGAGTTGTAGTTGCCCATCAGGATACCGTACAGCGCCAGCAGGACAGTGGTGTTGGTAGCGATGGCCAGGGCCAGCTTGCATCCTGCGCCGGCCACCATCAGCCGCTGCATGGGTTTGTTGTTTTTGATGATTTCCACATATTCGGAGAGCTTCACCTTCTCCTGCTTTTCGCCGCCGATACCATAGTACTTGGGGTTATCCTTCTCGGCAATGCCGATGATGGCCAGGATGGTGAGGAACACGGAGATGGCGATGCCAATGGGGGTGATGATACGGTACACCATAGGATCGGCGTAGCCGGAGGTGATAACGTTGCCCGCCGCGTCCTTCACATCGTACATCCCCTTCACCAGCGGGATCATGAATTGCATGACCCCCATGCCCAGCAGGGATCCCACCGTATTGAAGATGGTGAACATGGGCCGCTGGTTGGGGTCGTTGGTGAGCACCGTCTGGCCGGCGCGGGTGCAGGAGGTCTGGAAGGTGTAGCCGATGACCCAGACGAAATACACTACCACGAAAGCCACGTAGCGCAGCCACATCATGCTCTCAGGAATGAACGGCAGCAGCACATAAAGCGCGACAACGCTTACCGCCATGACGGCGCTGCCCAGGATCATGAAGGGCCGGAATTTGCCGATTTTAGTGCTGGTGCGGTCCATCATAGCACCGATGATGGGGTCGGTAACGGCATCGGCCACCCGCATCACCGTGACCATGATGGAGGCAAACATCCCCAGCTTCAAAATGCTGGAGCCGAACTGGGCCACATAGGACAAAATCAGGACAAAATACACATTGGTCGCGCCGTTGTTCAGCGGGAACAGCATCAACTGATACGGCTTTGCACGGTTCAGTGTGGTATTGGGTTCTTGGCTCATAACAATTCCTCCTTATTTAATGGCGGCCGCCGCCTTGCGTTTCTTACCCGAGCGGAAGAACCCGCCGACAACGGCTCCCAGCCCCTTGAAAAAGTGGCCGTTGCAGATGGTAAGGATGCCCTCCGCCATTTCCATGGTGCACATCCCGCCCAGCACTACGCCCACCCCCTGGGAAGCGGCTTCGATACCCAAATATTTGCCGATTTCCTCCCCCAGTGTGGGATCCCAGGAGTTCGCAATTGTAGCGGCGGTGGGGAAGCAGGTGGCGGGCAGGGACGGGTTCAGCCCCAGATGATCCCCCTCCCCGGCCTGCTTGCGGATGCCGTGGGGGCCGTCGGACAGGGTCATATTGGGCACCCCCAGCCGCTCCACGCTCCGCGTCTGCCAGAAGTCCTTGCCGGACAGGAAATAGCACTTTTCTTCTAAGGACATTTGCCGGATCAAGTCCTCATGCTTCATGGAATCCCAACCTCCTCTTACACCCAGTTGGCGCTGTTGGAGCTTTTCCCATGGAGTTTATAGGCTGGATTAGGTGCACTTACCCGGCGAACAGCGCATAGGTCGGTGCAGTTGCCGGCAACCGCTTTCAACTCCACATCGCCCTCCAGAGGGACTTTGAATTCAAACACCTTGTCTCCGGCCTTTTCTTCCACAAGCTTGCCATTTGCATACAGCGCCACTCTACCCTGGTTGGAGTAGACCTTGACCTTGATGGTCGATTCGGGCCGATCCACGTACCGGCTGCCGCAAATGTGGACGAAGGGCTCATCACTCCACCACGCCTTGTAGATGTAGAAGCTGTCCTTTTTGGTTTTGCGGTCAAAGGTGACCAGCCCCTTGTGGTTCATGCCTGGTTCGCCGCCCTGATCTCGGGCATCGGCGGCAAAGTCAAACATATTCCACACATGGGTGGCCCAGAGGAAGGGCCTGTGTTCGAAACAGCGCAGCATATACTCGTGATAGATGCACTGGTATTCCTCTGTGTGGTCTCCCCGATGGGGCTTGGAGGAGTGCAGGTTGGGCATGGCCTCGCAGCCATATTCTGAGTAGCCCAGCGGCCTGTCCGGGTAGCATTTGTGAAAAAAGTCAATCCAGAAATCGTTTAGGAACAATCCAGGCACATACCAGCCCAGGTATAGGTTCCAACTTACCACGTCGGTGATGTGGGCGGTTTTGTTGAAGGGCCCGCACATGGCATAGCAGGCCAGGGTGGTAAGCCGGGTGGGATCCAGCTGGTGGTACAGGTCGTTGAGCACCCGGTGGTTGTCCAGCATGTCTGCCTTGTCCTTGGTGGAAATGGTGATCTCATTGGACACGCCCCACACCACAATAGACGGATGATTGTAGTTCTGGATCACCAGCTCCTTGGCCTGGCCGATCGTATTGGCGCGGCCGTTGGGCATATGCTCGGAGATATAGGGGATCTCCGCCCACACCACCATGCCGTACTGGTCGCACAGGTCGTAAAAATACTGGTCGTGCTGGTAGTGGGCCAGCCGGATGGTGTTGGCCCCCATCTCCCGGATCAGCGCCATATCGGCCTCATGGTGCTCCTTTGTAATTGCGTTGCCCAGGCCCTTCCAGTCCTGGTGGCGGCTGACGCCGCGGAGGGGGTAGCTGCGCCCGTTGAGGAAAAAGCCCTCTCTGGGATCTACCCGGAAGTCCCGCACACCAAAACGGGCGCTGACCTGATCTACCGTTTCACCCCCTATGGCAAGGGTTGCCACTACAGTGTAAAGATAAGGATCCCTTATCCCATCCCATAAATGCACATTGGGCAAATCCAGCTTGCCGCTGTCCGCATCAATAGCAGAGACCTTTTTCCCGGCGCCATCCAGAATGGAGATATGCACCTGGCCGTCTTCGCAGTTCCTCCAGGTTTTTACCTGCACCTCGCCCTTGCTGTAGTTTTCTATGGGCTTGGCCGTGACCATGATGCCTGACCCACCCAGGCAGTCCAAATCGAAGTGACATTTGTTGACCACGATTAACGAGACATCCCGGTAGATGCCGCCGTAGAAGGTGAAGTCCGCTTTCTGGGGGTATACCCGGTCGTTGACGCCGTTATCCACGTGGACGGTCAGCACGTTGCTGTCTGAGATTGATTCGGTCACATCCCAGCGGAAGGCGGAATACCCTCCGTTATGTATCCCAACAAGCGTCCCGTTCAGCTCCACCTTGGCCGATGCGTTTACCCCCTGGAATTCCAGGTATACCCGCTGGCCCGCAGCGATCTCCGGCTTGGGAAAGGATTTGCAGTAGATGCACGTCCCCCGCCAATAGTCGTTCCCACCGTCCTGGCCATCTATCGCGTTCCAGGTGTGGGGCAGGTTCACACGCTGTGTCCCGCCGCGTGGCCCGGTGAAGCTCCAGCCCTCATTGATATTGATCCTTGTTCGTAGTTCCATTTGCCTCACCTACTCAAATGTATTTCTCCAAAAAGCCGGCACTGCGCTGAAAGCTTTTGACCGGCGATTTTTCCACCCAGTTGCGGTGGCTTTCCAAAATCACAGCGTCCACAGACACAGACTTGGCCTGTTCCACCAGGGGGAGCAGATCCATGTTCCCATAGCCCAGCTCCATGCTGTCGCTTTTCAGGATGGGGGTCATGGCCGGCCCGGACAGCCGCGTCCCGCGGTCGTTGATGTGCCACAGCTTCATGCGTCCCCCCAGCCGCTCCATCCAGGACAGGGCGCTGGCGCCCCCTTCCGTGAACCAGTAGCTGTCGAATTCAAAGCCCACCGCCGCCGGGCTGGTCTCGGACAATAGGAGGTCGTAGGCCCGCTGTTCCCGGTTTACCCACTGCAATTCGCAGTTGTGGTTATGGTAGAGCAGGCTGACTCCCTCACGCCCCAGCGCTTCCCCCACCCGGTTCAGCCGGGCGGCCAGTTCCCTGACCGCCTTTTCGTCGCTATAGGGGAAGCGGTACATCCCTGTAATCACCGCGTACTTCGCCCCCAGCGCCTTAGCCTCGGCGGCGGCGGCAGGGACGTCCTTTTCCACACTGTCCAAGTCCATATGCAGGCTGACCACCCGGAGGCCGGATTCCTTTACCAGCCGGGGCCAGTCCAGCCTGCCGCCCCCGCCCACAGGCATGCCGGCGGCTTTGGTGATGAGGCGGACCAAAAGGCCGCTGGGGTGGATCATAAAGCGGCACAGCTCGATCCCGTCATACCCGGCGTCTTTCATTTTTTGCAGCGTGTCCCGGGCCTGGGCTTCGTTATTCAGCACCGTGCCCAGCATAAACTGCTGGACTGCTTTGATCGGCATGGATGATGCTCCCCCTTTTCCTATTTTCAAATTCCGGACAGGGCCTCTTCAAACTTGGGCAGCCACCACTCCCGATAGCCGGCCTTTGTCGGATGGATGCTGTCCGCCATATAGAGCGCCTGTTCTTCCTCGCTGATGTCGTTGAACGCCTGATCCCGATACAGGTCAATGATGGTCACGCCCCATTTTTCCGCAAGCTCCTCCAGCGCCTGCACCATCGTTTCATAGTTTTCGTCGCCCATGGGCGGGTTGGTGTAGAAATATACGGGGCAGTCCCATGTGTCTTTGGCTGTGGCGATGATGTACTCCATTGCCCCGAAGGTGGTGGCGGTGTCAAAGGCTGCCGCGTCACGCACATCCGCCGGCGTCACAGCGCCAAAGCCATCAGGGAAGCCCTTGTCGTTTGTGGACAGCTGGCAGATGAACGCGTCCACATGGCCTGCCCTTTCATCAGAGGCCAGATACTGGTCCAGCCGACTTACATAGCTGCTGTTGGCCCGGTCCGCCAGCGTGGTGCCGGACACGGCCTCCTTGATGCACTGGGCCCCGTGCTTTTTGGCCAGGAAATCCGCCATAGATTCCTGACCGGAACTGGCCCCTTCTGAGACAGAGGAACCCAGCCAAAAGATGACTTTTCCCGCCAGGGGGCTGTCCGCAATCCCCTGCGTGCTGGCGACGGAGTACTCCTCCCGGTTCCCCTTTAGCGTGACCTTGATGTTCTGCTGCACGGTTTCCCCTCCATAGACAAACTTGGCAAACAGGGACGTCCGCGTCAGCGGCTGGTCTACGATGATCCCCTCATAGGCCACGTTTTCCAGTATTGAGCCGTCCTTCATCTTGGCGTTGATGACAACCCCGGCCGGATCGAAGGTTTCGCCTTCCTCATACTCCAGCTTCTCCGGCGGCTGTGCGATGGAGAGCTTCCACACAGCAGAGGCCTCCGAAGAAACTCCGCCCGACGGATCGCTGGCAGGATCCCCTTGACGATCAGGGGATCTGTCCGCACAGGCGCCCAGGACAAGGAGAAGCCCAAGCACCGCCGAAATAATAAAGATTTTTTTGTTCATTTCAGTTATCCTCTTATTTCATGTCCTGCCCATTTGATCCAACAAAGCAGGAAACCACGCCCAATACCGCACACAGGAAAAACACGCCCGCAAAGGCCATGCCCATAGCGGCATTTCCGCCGATAAAATTGACTTTGTTCCACACATCGGACAAGCTGGGCACCGCGACACGGAGCACTACCCCAAAAGCGGCGGCATAAAACGCTGTAGGCACAAAAGCGGCAAATTTCAGCCGGGTGAACACCGTCAGCGCGGCGGAGCCCGCGCCTGCCAACGCCAGGGCAAAGCCAATGAATGTAAACGTTTTGTCTGTTCCGTCAAGCACAATATACAGGACAGCGCCCAGCAGGGCTGTGGCCCCCGCAATCAGATTCATATAAAACCCCAAACCCCGGTTTTTAAACACATTCTTCATCTCAGCGTCTCTCCTTTTTTACGTAAGCATTCCAGGCAAACATCCCCAGGGATGCCACGGCCAATAGAGCAAGGGCGGCGCAAACAGCAATCAGCGCCGGCTGCCACCAGTAAACGGTCTCATGGACGACAGTTTCTTCTGCCAATCCGTTAATCAGAATGCTTCGGCTGTGGGCATAATAGAAATGCTCATTGGCTGTTTTCATCCAGTTCAGGATGTTTCCGTCCCGATCTTTGATCGCCAGATTGGTCAGCTCGCTGGTGCGCCCGGTGCCGGAGAGGAACAGATCGGTGCCGCTGGTGATACACTCGGCAGTGAGCACATAATCAGAGGCATCCTTGGAGGAATCGGTGATATTGATGCCCTTAAAGCCCCATTCGTTGCGGAGGATCTCCACCTGTGCGCCGTAGTGGGCAGGTGACGCGGTCATCCCGATCCGATTGTAGCTGGTCATGACGCCCAGACCGCCGCCATCGCTCAACGCGCCTTCAAATGCCTTGAAATAAATCTCCCGGCAGGCCTGCTCAGTGGCAAAAGTGGCCACACCATGGCGGTTGACCTCCTGGTCGTTGAGACAGAAGTGCTTGAAGCCGGTGATGACGCCCTTTTCTGTCATGGGTTGGGCGTTGGCACGGCTCATGAGATAGCTCATCAGGCCGTCCTCGGAGAAATACTCGCTGTTGCGGCCCAGGTAGGCAGTCCGATGAATGTTGGCGCCGGGACCAAACACCATGGTAACGTCGGCATACATGGCGTCCTCCGCCATAAGGGCGCCCCGCTCCCTGGCCAGATCCAGGTTAAATGTGGCGGCCTGGATCGGCTCATCCACAAACAGGGTGCAGCCCTTCCGGTTCCCCTTGGTATAGCTGCCCTGAACGCCGCAGGGGCCGTTTGTGGAGGCATTTGCGGGCTTACCCACTTCAGGGATGGCCACATTGCCCCGGTTGTCACCGCAGATGGTGGCCAGCTGGTTGATGCTAAGCTGATCGATAAACGTCTTCCATTGATCCGCCCCGAACTCCACATCCTTCATGCTTACCAGCTTCAAGCCAGCGTCCTCACCGAAAACCATATCGCCGGTATCCGGGGCGTCGCCGGGCTTTTGATAGGTTTTCCCGATCATTAGCTCCGCCATGGCGTCCGTGGCGGTCAGGCCGGTATAGCTCTCAGGGAAGGTGTTCCAGTCCGACCTGCTCAGATAGGTGACAGTGCCGGGAAGATACTCGTTCAGGTCAGCATCTTGAAGCTGGTTGGACACGATGGCCCCAGTTGTGGGGCTGAGTGCATAGGTAGTGTTGTCGTACTGCCCCAGCTCTGCTTTTACCGCATTGGAGGGAACGCCGGACACAGGGTTCCCCTTTTCATCAAACAGGCCCTCGATCCCCCTGGCGGCCATAATGTTGTTCAACGCGTCATGGCTGCTGCCGCCGATGGCAAACCAATAATCCCCTGCGTCAAATATGTAGCAGCCGGTCTTGGAGGGATCCGCGCCGTTTTCAGCGTTCTCATCATAAACTGCGAAATAGTAATCAGGCACGGTGATGGTGACCGTCTCGCTTTCCCCAGCCGCCAGCCCGCTTGATTTCTGGAAGCCGATGAGCTGGATGGCGGACTTCTCGGCCTGTCCAGGCTCCCAGGGGAGCTGGGCGTAGAGCTGGACCAATGCTTTGGACTTTCCATCAAATCCGCCGTTGTTGGTAACCTTTACAGCAGCGGTGACGGTGTGCGCACTTTGATCCCAGAGGATGCTCTCCACCGCCTGGGTGAACTGGGCGTAGGACAGGCCATAGCCGAACGGATAAGCCATCTCAGCGGCATAGTCCCAGCCGCCATCGCTGGCAAACGCTCCGGCAGGGCCGTTGGCGTCGTTGATGCCCAGCACCTGGTCCTGGTAGCGGGTCTCATAGTATTTGTAACCAACATAGATCCCTTCCGCATACACCAGGTAGCGGTCGCCGTACATCTTCTCCAGATTGGTGAATTTGTAATCGCCAAAATTCTGCATGGCGGGCGCGGACAAGGAACTGGAGGCCCAGGTGTCCGGCAGATGCCCGGACACATCCGCCGCTCCCGTAAGGATATCCATCAGCGCGATAAAGCCATAGTCGCCTGCCGCGCCGAACACGAGGCAGGCATCCACCCCGTACTCTTCATATTCGATCCACTCGATATCCATGGCGAACGGGCTGTTGATGAGGACCACGGTTTTCCCGAACTTCCCGCTGTCATGGATCATCCTCAGCAGATCTGCTTCTTCCTGGTGGAGGGACAGCATGGGAACGCCATCCGCGTCCAGAGGATCAAGGTCAACACCTTCCCCTCCGTAACGGGTAAGCAAGACAATGGCCACGTCATTGTACTGGGATGCATAGGAGCTTTTCAGCGTGTCGGTGTAAAAGCTGGCGGGCGCTTCGCCCACAGTAGAACCGCCCCGGGTCGCCACCGAGGTGCGGACGATGCCGCTGTTTGCATATGCGTCCCGCATGGTGGGATTGACCTGGAAACCGGCGGCCTCCAAGGCGGTATACAGTTCGCCGCCCCGGTCAGCGTTAAAGCTGGCGTTTCCGGCATTGGATTTATAGATGGGGTCGTTGACTGAATTGCCAAAAACAGTAACGCTCCGCTCACCAGCGGCCAGAGGAAGCGCACTGTTTTCGTTCCGCAGCAGCACCGTCCCCTCGTACATAGCCCGAATATTATGATCCCGTTCATCTGCAATAAGGCGGTCGGCGTTCTCCGCATTCAGCGGCCCGTAAGCGGAGGGATAGTAATTGGTGTCCCCGCTCACTTCAATGCTTTCGCCGGTGATGCCCAAAAAGCTGTTTACATAGCCGCTGTAATAAAATGCAGAGCTGGTAAGGCTCAAGGCGGCAGACAGCAGCAGGGCAAACACCGCAGCCAGTCCCAGCCATTTCTGATATTTTTTCTTCATGACGTGCCCCCTGAGATGTTTTCGGGCCGCAGCCACAGTTCGTGGAACTGCGGCCCGCTGAATTGTTGCAGATCAGCCGCCTTTCGCTGCTTTTTTACTGCGCACCACCATAAACGCGCTGCCCACGGTGAGCAGGGCGCACACGCCGGTGGCGGCGTACAGCGCGATCCGCCACAAGGGGGTCACACTGACAACAGTAGCGTTGCCCATGTTCATGGCGTTGGTCCGGGTGATGCTGAATACCACGTTCTTGGCCGCGTTGTGGACCGCCGCGGCGATGGCCGGATCATTGCCGGTCCCGTCCAGGGTACCCATGCCGCCCTTCTGGCCGCACCAGTAGTCCTGTCCGGCCAGCACGCCCATCCGGTAGTCCATCCACTTGGCGTTGATGGCCATGTCGGTGATGGCGGAGCCCTCCATGCCCCATTCGTCCCGGAGCACGCCGGTCATGAGACCGTGGTGGGCGCCGGACCACACCGCGCCGATGCGGTTGAAGGAGCTCATGACATTGGAAGCGCCGCCCCGGATCGCACCTTCAAAGCTCTCCAGATACAGCTCCCGGATGGACTGCTCGTTGGCCCACACAGAGATCCCATACCGGCCCTGTTCCTGGTCATTGAGGGCGAAGTGCTTCACAAAGGCCAGCATCCCCCGGTCGTGGAGGCCCTGGACCTGGGCGGCGGCGATCTCGCCGGACAGCCAGCCGTCCTCGGAGTAATACTCGTTGTGCCGGCCCAGATAGGGGCTCCGGTGGATGTTCACGCCGGGGGCGTAAATGCCGGCCACGGCGGCTGCGTTGTCCCCGGACTGGGCGTGGAGCATATCCTCGCCCATGCACTTGCCCACCTCCTGGATCAGCTCTCGGTTATAGGTGGCCGCCATCACATCCTCGGAGGTAAAGGCCATGCCGTTGGCCCCGCCCACGATGCTCTTGGTGAAGCCGGTGGGGCCGTCAAATTCCTGGGTGGCGGGCAGGTTGATGGCCGGGAGCACCTGGGTCTGGTAGGAGCCGTTATAGATCAGGTTCAGCATATCTTCGTAGGAGAGCTGGCCGATCAGCTCATCCCAGGCAGGGTCGTCATAGTCCTTGTCCACAAAGTCAATGGCGTTGAGGGAGCCGCCCGTCCCGGCGGCGGGAGCCTGGCTCACGTCGGACCAATAGAGCTGCTTGTACTGCTCCACCAGGGCGTCCCTGCCGGCGTCCTCATGGGTCAGGCCGTCGTCCCACATGGCGTCTGTAGCCCGAAGGCTCACAGTGGCCTGGGGGAAGGTTCCGGTCCAGTTGCTGCGGGTGAGGTAGACCACCTGCTGATCCTCCGCGCCCTCGTACTTATTCAGATCGGCGTTGTCGAACAGGTTGGTGATGGGCTTCCCGGTGGCGGAGGAGACCGCATAGGTGGTGGTATCCAGGGCAGGGTTATTCCATTTGGCCGTGAGGGCCGCGTCGCCGATACCGGTCATGCGGGAGGCATCTGCCCCCTTGGCCATCAGGATGTTGTTGATGGCGTTGTGCGCGTCAGTACCCACGGTGAAGTAGTAGTCTCCGGCGTCCAGGATGTAGGTCTTGGCGGCGTTGGCGTCATAGCTGGTCAGATCCTCTTTCAGGACGCGGATATCAAAGTGCTCGGTCTCGCCGGCCTTGATCTCCTTTTTGTCAAAGCCGCACAGCTCCACGGCGGCCTTCTCAATCCCGTTCTCCCGGTCATAGTCGGTGTAGGGGGACTGGAAGTAGATCTGCACGGTATGCTTGCCGTCCATACTGCCGGTGTTGGCCACATCCACCCCCACCTGGAAGGCGTCGCCCTGGTCCTCCACGGTGAAGTTGGAGTATTCGAAGGTGGTGTAGCTCAGGCCGGAGCCGAAGGGGAAGGCCACGTCGGCCCTGTAGTCGTACTCCCCGGCGCTGCCCTGGCCCAGCACATAGTCCTCATACCGGGTCTCGTAGTAGCGGTAGCCCACGTAGATGCCCTCCTGGTACACCACATAGTTCATATTGCACTTTTCAATGCCGGGGGCGGTGTTGTTCTGGGCAAAGGCCAGATCCAGCTGGGCGGCGTTGGTATAGGGGAACGCGTCGTAGTTCACCATGGCGGGGGAGGAGTGGTTGTCCTTCAGGAAGGTGTCCACGATCCGCCCGGAGGGGTTCACCTTGCCCGCCAGGATGTCCGTCACGGCGGGCAGGCCGTTGATGCCCAGGTTGCCCGTCCACACCACCGCGTCCACATCGTACGCGTCGATGAAGTCCAGCTGGAGGGTGCTGGAGGAGTTGAGCAGCACTACGATTTTCTTGAACACGCCCTGGTCCTTCAGCTCCTTCAGGTTCTGGAGCAGCTCCATCTCCTCCTTGCACAGCCGGAGATAGTCGCCGCCGGTCATGTAAGGCTCCAGCGCCTCCAACCCGCTGGGCAGGTCGGCGCCCTCGCCGGAGGAGCGGGACAGGGTGACCAGGGCGGCGTCGCCATAGTCGGCAAAGGTGGATTTCAGCGCGTCGGTGTACTTTTCCCAGGGCACCTCGTTGATGCGGTATTGGGAGGGGTCGCCGCCGGACAGGGCCGCGTTTTCCCGCTTATAGCCGCTGGTGACATAGAACTTCCACAGGTCGGTGTTCACACACCCCGGCTGGAAGCTGTCCTCCAGCGCGGAGTACAGGCTGGCACCCTCGCCGGTGGAGACGAAAGCGGAACCGGTTCCCACCTTCACCGGGTCCACAGAGGACTGGGAGAAACAGGAGAACTTGGTGTCAGCGGCCAGGGGGAGGGTATCGTCCCGGTTGAGCAGCACCGAGGCCCCCTCCGCCATCACCTGGCGGCACACGTTCCAGTCGTTGGCCACCAGCTCTTCCTCGGAGTCGTAACGGGTCCAGTAGAAGATCTGTGCGTCCGGGTCGGGGATGATGCGCTGGGTCTCGGCGTTCAGCGCTACGTTGATCATGGGCGCGAAATAGTTGGTGATGGGGATTGCAGCCACGCAGATCACTGTGAACACGGCGAAAACCGCCATGGGTATTTTCCAAAAGTTCCTCTTTTTCATAGCTGTCCTCCTGAATGAAAGAAATGGGCGGGCCGCGGGCACAGGTCTCAGCCCTCGGCCCGCCGGATTGCGGTAGATCAGCCGTTCTTTGCTTTCTTTTTGCTGCGGATCAGCATAAACGCGCTGCCCGCGGTGAGTACTGCCATTACACCCGTGGCGGCGTAGATGGCCATCTGCCACCAGGGAGTGATGGCCCGCACGGTGGCGTTGCCCACGTTCATGGCGTGGCTGTGGGTGATGGAGTAGGCGATGTGCTTGACGGCGGTCTGCACGGCCGAAACAATGGCCGGGTCGTTGTCCAGCCCGTCCAGGGTCTCCATGCCCATGCTGTAGCCGTCCCACAGGTCCTGGCCCGCCAGCACGCCCAGCCGGTAGTCCATGTAGGCCGCCATGACGGAGCAGTCGTTGATGGCTGCGCCCTTCATGCCCCACTCGTCCCGGAGGACGCCGGTCATCAGTCCGTGGTGGGCCCCGCTCCAGGTGACACCCAGGCGGTTGAAGGAGCTCATCACGCCCATGCCGCCGCCCCGGGCCACGCTGCCCTCAAAGCCCTCCAGGTACAGCTCGCGGATGGCCTGCTCGTTGGACCAGGTGGAGATGCCGTAGCGCCCCTCCTCCTGGTCGTTGAGGGCAAAGTGCTTGGTGAACACGTACACACCCCGATCCTGGATGGCGGCCACCTCCACGGCGGCTACCCGGCCAGACAGCCAGCCGTCCTCGGAGTAGTACTCGAAATTGCGCCCGCAGTATGGGGTGCGGTGGATATTGGCCCCGGGGCCGTAGATGCCGGAGAACACGGTGCCGGATTCGTCGGTGGCGTGGAGGAAGTCCTCGCCGATGCACTTGCCCATGTTCTCAATGAGCTCCAGGTTGAAGGTGGCGGCCATCACATCCTCAGAGGTGTAGGCCATGGCGGAGGCGCCGCCCATCAGGCTCTTGGTGAAGCCCTGGGGGCCGTTCTCATCGTTGGTGCCGGGCAGGCTGATGGAGGGCACCGGCTGGGTGAGGTGGAAGCCGTTGTAGATGAGGTTGGTCATCTCGCTGTAGGGGATCTGGCTGACCAGGTCGTTCCAGGAGGGGTCGTCCGCCTCGGTCTCGGCGAACATACTGGCGTTGAGCGTGCCGGACACACCCACCTGGGGCATAGTGGCGTCAGCCCAGTAACGGCTCTTGGCGGTTTCCACCATGGCTTTTCGGTCCGCCTCGTTGTGGGACAGGCCGTCCTTCCACATCTGATCGGTGATCTTCAGCGAGACGGTGGAGGGCCAGGTGCCCGTCCAGTCGCTCCGGCTCAGGTAGGTGATATCCTGGCCGTCGTCGCCCTCATACTTGTTCAAGTCGGCATCTTCAAACAGGTTGGTGATGGGCTTGCCGGTGACGGAGGACACGGCGTAAGTGGCCTTATCAAAGGCGGGGTTGTTCCATTTGGACGCCAGCCCGGCGTCCCCGGCGGCGGTCATGCGGCCCTGGTCCGCGCCCTTGGCGGCCAGGATGTTGTTGATGGCGTCATGGGCGTCTTTGCCCACGGTGAAGTAGTAATCGCCGTCCTCCAGGATGTAGGTCTTGGCGTTCATGTGGTCGTAGGAGGTCAGATCCTCCTTCTCCACCGTAATGGTAAAGTGCTCGGTGTCACCGGCGGCGATGAACTTCTTGTCGAAGCCGCACAACTCCACCGCGGCCTTCTCCACCTGGTTGTCGATATCATACTGGGTGTAGGGGGACTGGAAGTAGATCTGCACGGTGTGCTTGCCGTCCACCGCGCCGGTATTCTTCACGTCCACCTCCACCTGGAAGGTATCGCCCTGCTCCTGGACGGAGAAGTTGGAGTACTCGAAGGTGGTGTAGCTCAGGCCGTAGCCGAAGGGGAAGGCCACGTCGGAGCTATAGTCATACTCCCCGGCGTTGCCCTGGTTCAGCACATAGTCCTCATACCGCGTCTCGTAGTAGCGGTAGCCCACGTAGATGCCCTCCTGGTACACCACGTAGTCCCGGTTGCACTTGCCGATGCCGGGGTCGGTGTTGTTCTGGGCGGTGGCCACGTCGTAATCCGCGCCGTTGGTATAGGGGTACGCGCCGAAGTTCTGCATGGCGGGGGAGGAGTGGTTGTCCTTGAGGAAGGTGTCCACGATGCGGCCAGAGGGGTTCACCGTGCCGGCCAGGATGTCGGCCACGGCGGTGATGCCGGTCATGCCCACATCGCCGATCCACAGCACCGCGTCGATGCCGTAGTCGTCCACAAAGTCCAGCTGGAGGGTGTTGGAGGAGTTGAGCAGCACCACGATCTTCTTGAAGGTGCCCTGCTCCTTGAGCTGCTCCAGGTTCTCCAGCATCTCGATCTCCTCTTTGCACAGGCGCAGGTAGTCGCCATCGGTCATATAGGGCTCCAGCTCGGGCAGGCCGCTGGGCAGGTCCGCCCCCTCGCCGCCGGACCGGGCCAGCACCACCAGGGCCACGTCGCCGTACTGGGACCAGGTGCCCTTCAGGGCGTCGGAATACTCGCTCCAGGGCACCTCATTGATGCGGTACTGCGCCTGGTTGCCGCCGGTGGTGTCGGCGTTCACCCGCTTGTAGCCGGCGCCGGCGTAAAACTTCCACTGCTCGGGGTTGACGGAATTGTCGCCGAAGGCCCCGTCGATGGCGGCCTTGAGGGAGATGGCGTCGTCCGCGGACACCTGGCCGGAGCCGGTGCCGCCGTACAGCAGGTTAAAGCTGGACTGGGAGAAGGGGGTGAACTTGGTGCCCGCGGCCAGGGGCAGGGTGTTGTCCCGGTTGACCAGCAGGGCCGCGCCCTCCGCCTCAATGTCGTGGCACAGCTGCTTTTCAAAGGCCACGAGGTCGTCTTCGTTCTCGTAATCGCTCCAGAAATAGATTTTGGCGTCGGGGTCGGGGATGACCTCCTGGGTCTTGGCCCCCAGGGCCACGTTGATAGCGGTGGCAAAGGCGTTGGTGACGGGGATGGCCACGATGCACACCACCAGCAGCAAGGCGGTGACCACTGTGAGGATGGTCCACAGCAGGCTGCCTTTTTTCTTCATAGCATGACACTCCTTTTCTAAAAAAGGCCCCAGGCGAACGAACCGGCCTGGAGCCTTTTTTGCGTTTGGGTCTCGGCTTGCTTCTATGCGCCGGTTACTCGGCCTTGACGGCGGTATTGCCGTCGATGGTCCAGGTCTCGCCGCCCATAGCGCCCCAGATCTGGGCGAAGGCGCCCAGCACGTCCTCGCCGGGGGCGGTGACGGTGAGGGTGTCGCCGTCCAGCACGTAGGTGAAGCCGTCCCGCTCCATGCCGTACTCGGGGTACTTGACCTTCATGTTGGTGTCGTCCAGCAGCACCAGCACCAGACCGCCGGCCTCATAGGAGGCGATGCCCTCCTCCGTGGGCTCACCGCCCTCAGCGGGGGCCTGGCCGCCCTCGGGGGCGGACAGGGTGGAGATGTCCTCGCAGACCAGGGTGTAGCTGGCCGTGTTGCCGTCGCCCAGATTGCGCTCGGCGGTAAAGGTGGCCTTATTGCCGTCCATGGTCACATCCACGGCCTCGCCGCCCAGGGTGATGGCAATGGCCCCGTCGGCCAGGGTCCAGGTGCCGTCGGCAAACTTGTCGTAGCCGGCGTAAACCAGCACCGTGCCGTCGGCCTGGAGGTAGGCGGTGCCGTTGTTGTCCGTGTCGGTGAAAGTGCCCACGTGCTCGGGGGCGGTGAAGTCCTGCTTATAGGCCTGGATGAAGGCGTTGGCGTCGGCGTAGGTCTGGCCCTCCTTGCCCTCCATGGGGGCCACGCGGGTGTAGGACATACCGGGCACCACGGGGAAGGTCAGGTCAAAGGAGTACACCCCGGCCACGTCATAGGCGTAGGCGGTCTGGGCGTTGGACTCAGTGCCCGCCTCGTCCACATAGGCCAGCTTGATCTGAAGGCAGGCCACGCCGTCCTTTTCAACTTCCTTCCAGGTGCCGGACATATAGCTGGCGGTGAAGGTGGGGTTGGTGGCGGCATCGGAGGCGTCGAAGTTGGCGAACATATACTTGTCCGCAACAGCGGTGCCGTCCTCGTTCAGGTTCAGCAGGAACGCGGCGTTCAGCATGGAAGCGTTCTCGCCGGATTCCTCATAGGTGCCCCAGAACTGGTAGGTCTTGCTTCCGCCCTCGCCGCCAGAGGACTTGGACGGCTCCTCAGAGGGGGCCTGGGAATTCCCGCTGGGGCTTCCGCCGCAGGCGGCCAGCAGGGAGACAAGCATCAGCGCCGACAGGGCGGCGGCCAAGAGTTTTTTCATTTTCATAGCAGTTTCCTCCAATTTTTTATATCGTTCCCACCCTCCCCGGCTATGCCGGGGAGGGCCGAGAAACCAGGAATTATTTGCGGTGGGCCATGAAAGCGCCGACCACATTGAGGATAGCGGCCACGCCGAACACCACGGAAAAGGCGATGGCCAGGGTGGGGTTGCCCCCGAAGAAGGGCACGCCGGTGAGCACGTCGGCCAGGGGATAGGCGGTCTCCACCAGGTGGTTGGCAAGGCCCACGGCAAAGCAGGCCCCGCCCAGGATGGGGGTGAAGGGGAGCTTGAGCGCCTCGCCCGCCAGGGTGACGGCCGCGCCGCCCAGCATCAGGCCCAGGGTGAGCCAGGAGAACACCCGGTCCACCGTCTCGCCGGCGGCGGCCATGTAGATGATCACGTAGGCCACAGCCCCCACTAAGGCGATGGCGCCGGCGGCAAGGCTCAGGTAAAGCCCGGGCTTCGCGTCTTGGAACAAGCGCTTCATCTTACTTGCCTCCCTTCCTGGACTTGATCTCGGACAGGACATACAGCACCGCGGCGCCTGCGGTCAGCACGCCGATGGCAGCGTTCAGCCCGGTGAGGGCGGGCTTCCACCACGGGGTGTAGTTCTGCACAGCCTCCGTCTTGCTCAGGCCGTTCACCAGGTTGGAGCGGCTCATGGTGTAGAGGTAATACTTGGCTACGTCCCGGAGCTTGCCCCAGATAAAGCCATCCCTATCCTTTACCAGCAGGTTGGACGCCTCGGGAACCCGGCCTGGATCGTTGTTGAACTGGCAGGTGCCCGCCTGAATGGCGTCGGCGGTACCCATATAGCTGGCAGAGTCCTTGGAACTGTCAGTCATGTTGATACCAGTGAATCCCCACTCACCCCGCAGCACGGTGGTCATGGTCTCGTAGTCGCTGGCGGTGGGAATGCAGCCGATGCGGTTGTAGGCGGTCATGGTGGCCATGCTGTGCCCGGCCTGGAGCCCGCCCTCAAAGCCCCGCAGGGGAACCTCGCGGTAGGCCTGCTCGGTCAAGAAGGTGGCCACGCCGTGGCGGTTGGTCTCCTGGTCGTTGCCGCAGAAGTGCTTGAAGGTGCCCACGCAGCCGCCCTCCGCCATGGCCTTGGTCTGGATCTCGCCGCAGATGTAGCTCATGTTGGCGTCCTCGGAGTAGTACTCATAGTTACGGCCGGAATAGGGGGTGCGGTGGATGTTGCCGCCAGGGGAGTAGATCTGGCGGAAGCCGATCCAGTAGCTCTCCTCGGCAAAGAACTTGCCGCGCTGCTCCAGCATCTCCCTGCTGAAGGTGGAGGCGGCCACCATCTCCGCGTTGAACAGCACGCCGCCCTGATGTCCGTCCGGACCGTCGCCGCCGGCGTAGGCAGGGAGGGCGATGCTCTCGATCATATCCATGCCCATTTTATCGCCGGTAATCTGGGCCAGCTCGCTGGGGGTGAGCTGGTCGATGAACTCCTCCCACTTGGGATCGTCAAAGGCTGCGTCCTTCATCTCAATGAAGGAGATGCCGTTGTCCTGCTTATACTTATACTCCGAGATATCCGGGGCGTCGGCGGGCTTCTCGTACTGGAAGTTCTCCATCAGGTCCTGGATCTCCGGGGTAGCGGTGAGGCTGGCCACCGTATCGGGGAAGGTGTTCCAGTCGGAACGGGTCAGGTAGGTCACGGAGCCGGGGATGAAGTAGTTGATGTCCCGGTCCTCGAAGTGGTTGGACACCACCTCGCCGGTGTAGGGGGAGACGGCGTAGGTCGTGTTGTCCAGGCTGGCCAGCTCGTCCCTGTAAACCTTGGCGGCGTCGCCCTCCACAGGATTGCCCTCGGCGTCGAACATCCCGGTGACGCCCCGGGCGGCCAGCACGTTGTTCAGCGCGTCGTGGGCGTCATCGCCGATGGCGAAGAAATACTCGCCGGGATCGAACACATAGCAGCCCGTCTTGGAGCTGTCCGCGCCGTTGACCGCATTGCTGTCATAGGCGGCGAAGATGTAGTCGGAGAACTCTATGGTCACCGTCTCGCTCTCCCCCGCCGCCAAGGCGGAGGTCTTGGCGAAGTCGGCCAGCTGGATGGCGCTTTTTTCCGCCTGCCCAGCCTCATAGGGGAGCTGGACATAGAGCTGCACCACGTCCTTGCTCTTGCCGGAGTAGTTGGCCGCGCCGTTGTTGGTCACCTTCACCTGGGCGGTGACAGTGTGGGCGGACTTGTCCCAGTCCACGCTCAGCAGCTCCTGGGTGAAATCGGCGTAGGACTGCCCCGCGCCGAAAGTGAACACCATCTCGTCGGCGTAGTTCCACGCGCCGTCCTTACTGGCGTACACGCCCTTGGGTCCATTGGCGTTGTTGATGCCCAGCACCTGGTCCTGATAGCGGGTCTCATAGTACTTGTAGCCCACGTAGATGCCCTCGGCATACACCAGGTACTTGTTCTTGTACAGACCGGTGAGGTTGTCAAAGGTGAAGTCGCCGGCGTTCTGCATGGCGGCGGAGCTGAGGGAATCGGCGGCGTAGGTGATGACATTGCGGCCGGAGGGGTCAGCCTGTCCGCCCAGCACCCGGGCCACGCCGGTCATGCCGTAGTTGCCGGGGTAGCCGATCCACAAACAGGCGTCCACACCGTAGTCCGCCAGCCAGCCCAGATCCATGGCGTAGCCGGAGTTGAGCACCACGATGATCTTGTCGAACTTGCCGGAATCCCGGATCATGTTGAGGGTGTCGATCTCGTCCTGGTGGAGGGACAGCTCGGGTACACCGGCGGGGCCCTCCTGCCAGTCGCCCTGGAGGCCGTGGTTCAGGTCGCCCTCCTCGCCGCCGAAGCGGCTCATGACGTAGATGGCGGCGTCGTTGTAGCCGGACGCGTAGGAGCTCTCCGTCCCGGCGTAGGCGCTGGCGGAGATCTCGCCGATGAGTCCGGTCTTGGTGCGGGCGCCGTTGGCGGCCACGATGGCGTTGTACACCGTCTCGTTGACCTGGAAGCCCTCCTCCTTCATGGCGTCGTAGAGGTTGATGCCGTTGTTGGGCGGGCCGCCGGAGCCGCCGTGGTAGACAGGGGTGGCGGCGGCGAAGCCGAACAGCGTCACGCTGGCGTTGGAGGCCAGGGGGAGCGCCCCGTTTTCATTGCGCAGCAGTACGCTGCCCTCCTCCTGGCTCTCGATGAGGTAGTCCTTCAGGGCGGCGCGCATCTCGTCCATGGAGGCATAGCTGGAGGGGTAGTAGTTGGTGTCGCCGGTGACTTGGACGGCAGGGGGAAGGGTGCCCAGGAACAGGTTCACGTCCCCTTCCCGGGTGAAGGCCAGGCTCTGGCCGAACATGGTAAGGGAGAAGACCAGCACCAGGAGGGTGCAAAGTCCCCGCCATATGTATGTTTTTTTCATGAAGTGGTCCTCCCGATTACACAAGGCGTATCAGCCCGGCATATCAACGCTGAAATTGTAAATGCCGAAGTCCGTGTAATCGAAGCTGGCCGTCTTTTGGTTGACCTGGATCGTCATCTCAGGGAACGCAATGTCCTCCAGGTACTGCTGGGCGGTCCAGGGCTCGGCGTTCTGGTCGTAGATGGGATTGCCGTTGTCGTCATAGCCGGTGGGCGGAACCACGACCTTGCCCATGCTGTCGTTCCAGTTATCGGTGTCCAGCCAGTAGGTCTGGTCATTGCTCAGCACCACGCGGGTGGGGGCGGAGAGGGTAACGTCCAGCAGGTCGTCGTCCAAGTCGTTGGTTTTGCTGGTGCAGGCGCCGTACAGCTTATAAATGGAATTTGCCCGCTCGTTGCCCTTGGCGTCGTTGGTGCTCTCGGCCAGCTCCAGGGCGGAGAAGGTGGAGGAGGAGAGCACCAGGCAGTAGGTATTGTTATCCATCAGCGTGAGCTCCTCGTGGGTGAAGGTGGTGAGGTAGTAGTTATACTGGGGCCGCATATTCTGATAGCTCAGGTTGGCGGGGCTGAGGTAGACGCCGGTGACCTTGCCGCCGGCGCTGCTCCCGCCACCGCCGCCGCTGCAGGCGGCCAGAGACAGGGCCATCGCCCCGGCCAGGAACAGGGTAACCAGTTTCGTGTGCTTTTTCATCGAAATATCCTCCTCTTATATTTGTCAGGGGCTCTCCCCCTTTTCGCACCCCCAATTTATTCGATATGCCCAAAGTTTTCAATGGGAACCGCATAACCTTTGTCTCTGGCCGCACAACCTTACAAACACGGACAGCCCAACCTTGACTTTCCTTGTTAAAATTGCTATATTGAATAGGCAGAAGGAGGCGGACAGACATGATCGATATTGCCATTGTGGAGGACAACCGGGAGCAGGCCGCGGCGCTGGAAAGCCATATCAAGACCTACGCCGCTGACCATAAGTTGTCTGTCTCCGTCTCAATCTTCTATGAACCCATTACTTTTTTGGAAAAATACTCCCCGTTCCACATCGTGTACATGGACATCATGATGCCCATGCTCAACGGCATGGACGCGGCCAGGCTGCTGCGGGAAAAGGACGAAAAGGTGATCCTCATCTTTGTCACCACCATGCGCCAGTACGCCATCCAGGGTTATGAGGTTGCCGCCTCTGATTTCATCGTCAAGCCGGTGGCCTACCCGGAGTTTGCGCTGAAATTCACCAAGGTGCTGGCCAGGCTGGAGCACGTGATGCCCCCCGACGTGCTCATCCGCACGGACACCAGCTTTGTGCGCCTCTCGCCCCGTGATGTCCGCTATGTGGAGGTCAAGGGGCACCACTGCGTCTACCACACCGCCAGCGGGGAATACCGCCAGTACCAGACCATGAAAAGCGCCGAATCTGCCCTGGCGGGGCAGGGCTTTGTCCGCTGCAACAGCTTCCTGTTGGTCAACCTGACCCATGTGGACCGCATTGACGGCATGAATGTGATCGTGGGCGGGGAACCGCTCCAGATCAGCCACCCCAAACGGAAAGCGTTTACCGACGCCTTTGTCCGATTTATGGAGACAAAACGCTATGAATGAGCTGATCGCGGCCTTTACCACGCCCTACACCATGCAGAGCGTCAACCTGATGCTGACTTATACGGAGTGTTATGCCTGCATCGCCCTCTTTGCTCGCAGGTTTGAGCGGCGGGATTTTTTCCTCGTTCGTATCATCCTCACCCTGCTGGAGGGAATGGTGGTCTGTTATCTCCTGGCTATTTGGTATACGGAAGCAGACTCTCTCCTGGTGCGGGTGCTGTGCTACTCCGCCATCACTGTGTCGAACTTTACCGCGCTCATGTTCTGCTGGAGGGACGATATTGAAGAGATGCTGCTGGCCTTCTGCTCCGGTATGGCGGCCTATCAGTTCACCAACAAGCTCTATCCTCTGCTGCAAAATCTGCGGGGGATTAATGACCGGGAAACGCTGGCATTGCTCCATCCGGGAGATGCAAGTATCTCAAATCTGGACTGGACGCTCTTTTTTGGTTTTCATCTGCTGTCCATTGTTGTGTTGGCCTTACTTTTCACGCCGAAAAACCGGCTGGTCCACAACCGGCGCACCACTCGCAATGTTATTATCCTGTCCATTGCCACGATAACGCTGGTGAATATCCTGATTTGTATCTCCCGGGTGTACGAAGGGGAAAGTCCCATGCTCAATATTGTGACAAAGATACTCTATGTAGGCTTCAGCTTCACCATCTTGACGATCTGCGCGGGCATCTTTTCCCAGAGCGAGCAGGAGGAGCAGATTGGTGTCCTCCACCAGCTTTGGCGGCAGGATCGGGCGCAGTTTGAGTCTGTCAAGGCCAACATGGATGTCATTAACATGAAATGCCATGACCTCAAGCACATTCTGGACAGGATTGAGGACAAGCTCACCGGAGAGGAAGCGGCCTCCCTACGAGAGGCCATCCAGTTCTACGACGCCAATATCAAAACCGGCAACGAGGTGCTGGACGTGGTGCTGTGCGAAAAGGCCATGACCTGCCAGAAAAGCGGCATCTCCTTTTCCTGCATGGCAGACGGAGAAAAGCTGGATTTCCTCACCCCGGTACAGACCTATACCCTGTTTGGAAACATCATCGACAACGCGGTGGAGGCCGTGAAGCCCCTCCCGCTGGAGGAGCGGGTGATCTCCCTCTCCTGCTGGGAGGAAAAGGACTCGCTGGTGGTCGAAGAATCCAACTACTTCAGCGGCAGGCTGGAGCTGGATCACGGCCTGCCCGCCACCAGCAAGGGAGACAGCTCCCGCCACGGCTTCGGCACAAAAAGCATCCAGTATATCGCGGCGCAGTACGGTGGCACGATGGACATCAAGGTGGTGGACAATATGTTTTTCCTCACCGTCCGCTTCCCGCTTGGCAGGAACAGGGACAAGACCGCATGACAAAGCAGCCGGGGCCGCGTAAGCGGTCCCGGCTGCTTTGTACCCTTATCGGATGGTGACGATGTACTCCCCCGCCTGGGTGACGACCACCCGGTTCCCGTCCACCTGGCAGTCCCCGCCGGTGACGGTGATATCCGTGCCCATGCCCTCCGGCACGATGATCGTCCCCACGGCATCAATGGCGTTCACGGTGAGCGTTTTCCCCTCCGCCGTAGTCTCCAGCTTCACGCCGATTTCCCCTTTAGGCGTCCAGACGGTACAGTCAAAGCTGTCCAGGGCGGCGCAGGGTGCGATCTTGTATTCTTCAAACCCTGCCACGGTGGGGCGCACCCCCGCCGCGTACTTGGACAGGATGTACAGCGGTGCGGCGGTCCAGCCGTGGTTGACGGTTCCGGTCTCCCCGTCGAAGGTCTCCCACAGGGTATCATACTCGTCCTGGAGCATGGGCGCGTAGCGCTCCCGCATCCTCTGGAGGGCCAGATCCGTCCGTCCCATGACGCACAGGGCCTCCAACACGTACTTCTCAATGAAGGGGCTGGCCTCATAGGTGCTCATGACCACGTCGGTGATGAGGGCGTAGTCCTCCTCCCCCGCCAGGCCGGACAGGGCCAGCATGGCGTTGGCGCGGTCATCCACATACTTGCTGTCCGGGCTCTTGAAGCCCTCCTCAGTGTAGTAGGCGGTCCGCCAGTTTTCCTGCATGGCGTCCATCCGCTCGGTGAGGAACCCAGTGTCCTCGGTGATGCCCAGCTCGTCGGCCATGGATTTGGTGACGTTGAGGGCATAGTAGTAGATGCCCGCCTGGAGCAGCTGGGTGTCGATGCGATCCCCCCAGTCGTTCCACGTCCAGGAGCCCTCCCGGTACACCGGCAGGCCGTTTTCCATCTCCACCATTTTCAGGTAGTTGAGGAAGGCCTCGCAGTAGGCCGCCGCCGTCTCCCGGTCCCCGGAGTGGAGCCAGTAGTGATACACGCTGGTCATAAAGATAAGGCTCTGATTGGGAATCTCCTGGGGTTTCACGCTGGGGGCGCGGCTGGGAATGGCCCCGTCCGTCCGCGTCCAGGCCACGCAGGCCAGGATGGCCTTTTTCGTCATATCCAGCCCCGCCTGGTCGTAGCTGTACAGCACCGCGTCGATCTGGTTGGAGGCGTCCCCCATGTAGGGGCCCCGCTCCCGCTCGGGGCAGTCCATGTAGGTGTCCCGCATACAGATGGCCAGGGTGTTGAGGGATTCCTGCCACAGCTGGTCCAGCCCCGCGTCGGAGGAGCTAAACGCCCCCGCCCATTCGCCGTTGAAGCCGCTGACGCGGTAGCCCAGCCGGGTGAAGGTCACGCCTGCCTCCGCCTCGATAATGAGCTTGGAGCCGCTGCGCCAGGGATAATTCTCATAGCACTGGGCCCCCTCGGCGGTGACATAGGTGTCCTTGAAGTTGGGCATGTCCTGTTTGTCAGTGTAGGTGTCGGTGTAGAAGGTCAGCTTTTTGCCCGCCGGAGCCTCCAGCTCGAAATAGGGGGTAAACTGGATGTTGCCCGGCAGCTCCAGCACCAGGGTGGTGTCCTGGGCCAGGGCCGCGCCCACATAGTCCCCGGCGTTGGCGAAGTCGGTGATCTCCTCAAATTTGATGGGGGCAATCATGGCGGAGTAGAGGCCGCCGAAGGGGATGTCCCCGGCCTTGGCAATCAGCGCGGCGCTCTCCCACCCGCTGTCGTTATAGCCCTCGGCCATGAACTCGCCCAGGTCGTCCCGCGCGTCGAAATAGACGTTGCGCTCGGCCAGCATGGAGGACTGGGTGTAGCCGGGGTAATCCGCCCCAGAGGTGACCCGGTTCTTGTAGCCGGTGTGGCGGGCGGCCTTCCAGGAGCTGTCCGAGCATATAGATACGCCCCCGGCGTCCAGCTCAAAAATAAGCCCCGCCTGGGTGTACTCGTCCCCCTCCTCGTCCAGGAGGACGGGGACGATGGAGCCGTCCCCGGAGCGGCCATTAAAGGCCACCAGCAGGGCGATGGTGTTCTCCCCCTGCTTCAGGTTGGTGAGCTCCACCGTGTCATAGTAGCTGTCGTAGGGGGTTGGGCCCCGTTTCAGCGCGCCGTCCAGCACCACCAGCTCCCCGTTCACCCACAGCACGTATTTGTCCACGGCGGAAATAAACGCGGTGGCGGAGGGGACGGCCTGGTCCAGGGTGAAGGTCTTGCGGAAAGCCACATAGCTGTCCTCGGCGCAGCCCTCAGTCCAGATCCAATTGGCGGTCCAGTCTGTCTTTTTATACCTCTCAATGCTATCCAAATACATAAGATCCGAACGGTCTGCCATGCCCCGATCCGGGACAACGTTTTCTACCTCCACTGGGGCAGAAGAAGCGGGTATAATGTTATCCTCACTGTTACATCCGGCCAGCAACGAGAACACAGAGACAGCGCAGATCAGCAACGCGGTACCTCGTGTAAGCCATTCCCTTTTTATCATATACTCTCCTCCTCAAACCGGCCTGCGCTATTTTATATAAATATCCGCAGCCTATTCTGCAGCAATTATACATATTGTCATATGATAAGAAAGGGCAACCGCACAGCCTTGCCATTTTACGGCATAACCTTTTGTGTTGGAGAATCAAAATCTTTCTATAGGAACAGATTAAACTCCACAACACTCCAACAGCAAAAAAGGAAAATGGTATGAAGCCATTTGTCTCTTTTAATCACTTAAATTCGGTGCTTTGGGGGGAGCTCATCATATTACTTCATAGGGAGATTTTTTCTTCATGCAACTACCGGCACCCCAACAGGTGCCGGTAGTTGAAAATTCTTTAATTATTCACTGCCCACCTGACTGTGCAGTTCTCAATACAATTCCCAGTTATTCTCCACCGAGCGATCCTTCCTCCTGTTTTTTCTCTGCCATCCGTTTTGTTCGCCGTTTGCGAAGCACGTTCCGAATCACCACCACTATGACAACGATCAGAAGGATCAACACGCAGGCGGTAATCACCAGCGCCTTTTTCAGCAGCGCCGTCAGGTCCATAACCTCACCGATGATCGGAAGGCTGGTATCATACTCCCGGTCGTTGTGCTCGCCATCTTGGAAGCTTAACCGCCAGATCGTTTTTTCGCCGCGCACTGCCAAAACTTCCGCATCTGTGATTTTACTGCTGTCCAGATTGCAGGCCGGACGGGCATAGGAATTCATTTCAAACGCAAAATTTCCGTTCACGGGGAAATCCATCACCGCTCCGAAGCTGAATACAAATCCTACATCCAACGGGAATGTAGGGATATGAGGGGAACGGAGCCAGTAGCCTTCCTCCGTTCCCTTGTACTGGGCAACACGGGAACGGGCATCCACAAAACCATACTGCGGATTCGTGATTTCCTCAGCGGAAAGCAGGAATAACCTGTCGCCGTTCAGGATTTCATCAACCGGGTCAAAATCCACCGTGCCGGTAGAAACCCCGGGAATTGGGATTCCAAAGCCCGGAATCGCAACACCTGCATCTGATTTCAGCGTAGGGAGGAGCGCACCGTATTCCGCCTGGGTCAGGTGGGATTGTGCAAAGTCTTCACACCAGATCTGAATATCGCTGTTCCGATAGTCAGTCGATCCGGGGTGTTCCGCCGCAAAGGCGTCTCCCCTGTCCGCAAAAGAGACAGATACATCTCCACCAATGTCGCGAAACAGAAGGCTGCCTCCCTTTTCATCCGAAATGAGATTCAGCGCCATAAGGAACATGCCCGGCTCGCCGGTATTGGTATGCTCCGTATCCAAAGCCAACCATTTCCCGTCAAAACCGCAAGCATCATCGCATATGCCAAAGCACACCACATCTCCCGCATGAATTTCCGCTTTTCCAGTTTCAGTGGCAAGAGGATCTGCGCAGCCTACGGCATAGGCCGGAGCAAGGAACAATATCAGCACCGCACACAGCAGTGCGCCGGCAATCCCCCGGACAGCGATCCTCTTTGCCGTGTATACAGCATTTTTCCAAAATGAGCAGTTCAACACAACAATCCCTCCTATTCTGTACGCAGCGCAATGACAGCGTCCTGTTTTGCCGCCCTTTTCGCGGGCAGCAGCCCGCCTATCATGGTGATGACCACGCTCAACGTGACCAAAACTACTGCATATACGGCGGGCAGGGCTACCGTAAGCGCTTCAATGCCCAGCAGACTTTCCAGTACGGCATTAATGGGAATTGTCAGCAACGCGGACACCCCTACACCCAGCAAGCCTGCACAGATGCCAACGATAAATGTCTCGGCATTAAATACCTGGGAAACGTTGTGCTTGGATGCTCCCAACGCCCGGAGGATGCCGATCTCTTTCGTCCGCTCCATCACGGAGATGTGCGTGATGATGCCGATCATAATACAGGAGACAACCAGGGACACCGCCACAAAGGCAATCAAGACATACGAGATCACGTCGACCATTGATGTAATGGAACTGGTCAATAGGGCCACATAGTCGGTATAGGTGATCTTGCCAGCCTCGTCAGCGTTGTCATTATAGCGCTCAATGCAGGCGGAAACCGCGTTCTTATCCTCAAAGCTGTCGGTATAAATGCTGATGGATGCGGGCGCATCATAACTGACCTTGCCGAACTTTTTCATGTTGTCTGCATATGAGGCCCCGTCGATATACTCGTTGTAAACGGACAGCAAGATCTCATTGTCCGGCGTTTCCGCCAGCCAGACGTCCAATGCCTGCGCCATAGCGGCTTCATCCATATTTGCGCCGCCCATATTCGCAGTACCTGTCTGGCCTGCCCCCTGCATGGGCTGAAGCCCGCTTTGCTGCTCTACGGGAGCGGTTCCCTGTGCATCTGCGGAGCTGGCAAACAAATAAGATTTTCGTCATATCTCACATTTCCCTTTATAAGTCTACAAACCCTTCTATTTCAACGGGTTTGGCGCTTTTCCCCTTCTTTTTGGGTTGCCCGCATCCCACGTAAATCTCCGTAAATCTCCATAGGTTTTCGGGCTAATGGTGTAGTAAATGGTGTAGTAGCATGGTGTAGGATCAGCCCAATTTCTTCAGCTTTTCCTGATCTGCGGCATCCCGGAAATCAATGAGCTTTACCATCTGTTCCGCTGCCCGGTCATAGTTGGCGTGGGTATAGATGTTCAGCGTGACGCCCACATCAGAATGGCCCATCAGGTATTGAAGGTTCTTGATGTCCATACCAGCGTTTGCCATGTTTGTGCAGAACGTGTGACGGAACACATGGGGCGTGATATTGGGAAGCGGCTGGTCAGGGTGCAGCTTGATGTACTTCTTCATGGCCCAGCGCATCTCGTTCTCGATATGCAGGGCCACCTTCGGATGATCGTCTTTGTCCAGCAGAATAAACCCGCTGTACCCGTCTACAATCGTTTCCACTTTCATTTTCTTCCGTTTGGCGAGGATGTTCTTCAAGCTCTGGTACACTTCATCGGTCATGGGGATAAAGCGGATGCCGCTGGTGGTCTTTGTCTTTTCCGCATAGTATTTACCGCTCCGCTCACGGACAAGCTGGTGATCCACCTGAATCCGGCGATTCTCAAAGTCCAGGTCGCTCATGGTCAGGCCACAAAACTCACTGACCCGCATTCCGGTTCCAAGCAAAACCACAAATTCGTCGTAATATTTGGAGTAGGTTTTATCCTCGTGAATAAAAGACATCCAAAGATCTTGTTGTTCCGCAGTCATGGCGATACGCTTTTTAGAATCATTGGGAATAACGTCCACCAATTTGAAGTCAAAGGGGTTGCGGCGGATGATGTCCTCATTGTAAGCCATTTGAAAGGCCGGTTTGACAACGCCGCGAACGCTGGTGATGGTACTGTACCCTTTCCCATCTTCGTGGAGCTTTATGATCCACTGTTGGGCATCAGAAACCTTGATGCTCCCAATCTGCCGATAGCCGAAGTCCTCTTTCTTCACCAGATTGAGTACGAAATTGTACCCGACCTTAGTGTTGTATCGAACCCCTTGCTTCAAGCCGATGTAGCGCTCCAGCAGCGCGATCACCGTGATCTGCCCAGCAGCATAGTCAAGTCCATCGTCGAGATGCTTCCGGATTTCCTTTTCTTTTTCCCGCAGCTCCTTCAAATCAGAGGAATAGATTGTCTGCCGTTTCCCACGAATATCCGTGTACCGATACTGATAAATCAGGTCTTTCCTCTGGCTCTCTCCCGTCCGTAGCACTCGGCCTTTTGCATCTTTGCGTTTCTCGGACATTGCAAACTCCTTTCCGTGATGGAAAGAGCCTTAAAATGACGCACTCATTATAGCACAACGAGCGCCGCCATAGCAAGACTGCCTTTACCAGCACCGTTTTGAACAGCTTCCGCTAAATAGAATATGCCTGCTCGATAAAGAGATCGAACAGGCGGCGTTTAATCAGACGTTTATTCCCGACCCACAAGACGAACTTGCAGGATTCATCGTTGGTCATATCGCGCAGCTTATTTACCCCAATCCCGGAGTAAGCGGCTGCTTCTTCCAGGCTCAGATTGCTCTTTTGCCAAATTGGGATTTCTTTCATAAGCAGTTCTCCATATCATGCACAACCGCGCCGGGGCATAGCGGTGCCGCATACATCTGCGGCCTGCTCCCGGCACGGCTGTTGTTTTCTTCCCATTTCAATAGCTCTTTTCGCCGTATTTGCCACGCATCCCCGGCGAAGGGGGGGTATTGCCTCTTATTCATGGGTCGCCGCTGGCGCGGCTGTCATAACTCCACAGACACCGTTCGAATCGTTCTGACGTATGCCGCAGGGTTCCGTCTCAAGTCTATGGACGGGCGTGAGCAAGTATCATTGTCCCCCATGCAGGTCAATGCGTCCTGGCTGCGAACCAGATTACAAGGGCATACGTTGATCGCTCCCCCAGCTTGTCCATTTGATCCCCCTTTCACAAGCTGGCATCCTGGCGGCGCGCCCTATTCCGCTGCTGCATGGTTTTCGTACCCGCAATACCGTGTATTCAGTTGTCGATGTACGAGTGTGAAGGATAAGAGAAAATGCGTCCTTCACCAAGTACATAAAAAAAGGCCGTTTTACCTCCTGTTGCTCAAAAATTTTTTAGACTTTTTTTGAGAGCTTTAATACCGCTGGAAATAGAAACCGAAATTCTTTGCTGTCCAACACCCTCTGATTCAGCAATTTCCCGTTCAGTCATGCCTTGCAGAAAATATAAACAGAGGCGCCGGTATTGCTTGTCTGTCAACGCATTCCTGATCTGACCAATACAAGCCTGTCTGCGTTCTTGCCGCTCCTGCTCCAGCACGGGTGTCAAAAGAACATCTTCAACAGATAAGCCAACAGAATCCAACGCTTCATTCAATGAAATACAATTATCGTAGAAGTCTCGCCCATCGTTCACCATCTTGTAATAATCATCATCAGAAAGCTCTTTCCATTCATGAAATTCTTCATCACTGGCAAAATCCTTGCGGGTCAGCCGGATATGTACGCCGGTGGCGCTCCGACAGACAATGGCCTCCGGGTCCATTTTGTTCAGCACATAATCATTCTTACTGTCAAACATTTTTGTTCCTCCTGTCAATTTCAATGGTGGCGCGAAAGATTTATGGGCCATTGAAATGGGAGGAGCGCGCGCAAAATGAAAGAATGGGCTGTCAGAAATCCAGATTCGCTTTTTTACCAATAACTGCGAGTATAATGTCTTTGCGTTACACGGGGAACCCTGTCGAATGGTGTCGAGAAAACAAAAAGTCACGAGTAACCATACGATTACTCGTGACTTTTGAAGAATATGGAGCGGCCCGTTTCCGCACCGCCGTTGTATGACACCGCTATGCGGCGTGAAAGGCCCCCCGTGCAGCTAGATCACCTACCAAGAGCTGTAAACGATCAAGCCATTGCAATCACAACTTCTGCCGCTCTTAGTTAGAGTAAGCTGTTTGGGCTTGCGAATAAGTCTCTCCATTTTTGTATATATAAACTATTAAAGGCCAAGTAAGTGTCCCAAACAACTGCCAGTCAGGTTTGCAAGTGTCGCGCTGGAAAATTGGCTAAGAAATTCACAGGTAGCTGAACGTACCGCACTCCAATCGCGCTTCGACACATGATTGATGATTTTGTTAATTCCTTTTCTATCCGTTGAACCTATGCGCAATGATTTTTTCAAATTTTCCAGTTCGATTATAATTTGCTCATATTCAGTCTCGGATGGTGTATCAAACTGCATCGGATGTACAACAGTCGCTCGATCACCAATTGCACAGCCGACAAAATTAGAATTTTCCATATGATAATCTGTTTCGTGCATACGATTACCTCCCCGTTACGCGAGAGTTTGGACCGATTGCCGAAGATGTAAAACTGCTGTTTTTCATGTCAAAGATAACCGTGCTTTCTGGACGCGGATTCCGAATAATCTGAGTAATAACAGAAACAACTGTGTTTAAAAAGGCTTGATCCCCAAAAACAATAGAGTACGCAACTCCGGAATTTGTGACGATTGTAAGCCGCTTAGAATCACGTGCATTGATCAGTGCCACAAGCCAATAGCAGCCTATCGCTATCCCCAAAATAGTTAAAAATAATCCGCCTAAGACGCTAACGTCACACATTTTTACTCCGATAAAAAATATAACGGCAGCCGCTGCGATGAGGACCAAACTGGGACGCTCCATATTTGACGTACTAAACAGGGAGATGTTACTAAGCTGAATGCAGGTTTCCGGAAGCTCTAAGCAGTTTCCTTGAATTCTCAGATAGTCGGTTTTGATTGCTCTAACCTTTCCCGCAGTTACATTCGCTGTCATAGAAGATATCCTTTCCGTCAAAGCTCGACCAATCATAATTGCAAATAAAGGCGGTGAGGGAGAACACGCATTCCAATCTCCCTTCACCGCCGGATTTGTTATGTTATAGATTTACAGCGGCTCAATGTTCAGTTTCCCGCCATCCTTTACCTTTGCGGCAGAGGTGTCGCCATCTCCGCTGGCGGCGATGGGGTCGGAATTGAACACATGAATGGAGTTTCCGCTGGTGGTTTGGATGGTAAGCATCTCTACGAACAGGAATACCTCGGTGGGGACCATGCTCAGACCCTCAACCTGGAATGTGCCAGAAACATGATACTCCTGGGTTTCCGTGGAGAAATTCTTTTCCAACGCATGAACCTTTGTAACATCCGTATCTGTAATGGTCTCCTTCTTCTGATCCTTGTGGTGCTCATAGTCGGACTGGCTGTTGCTGTGGAACCACAGCCACCAGTCAGAATGGTTGTTCTTTTTTTCGCACTCATCCAGATGCTCCAGAACCGTCTGATCCAGATGGGTGCGCAACTCATCGGTCGTGGCCTGATAGGAGTGCTGCTTAAAGCTGCTCACCTTGATGTCCACAGTCAGCGTACCGATAGCTCCTTTGGTAAGAGATGCGCCCGCCTTGAGCAACTGGCCGTAGCCATGGCTGACTTCAAACTTGCTGTAATCGACAGACTCACCCGCCGCGCGGAGTTGGTTAAAGGTAGCACTGTCGGTCAAAATAACATCCTTCAAAATATTGAGCTTTTCCATCATAATTGTCCTTTCTATAATACAGCTATCTATATGGACGGTTTATAATTTGCCTGCGAACTGAGCGCGCCGCTCACTCGCAATATGCTGCATATCCGGATAAATCGTGCTTTCGTGGAAACCAAGCTGCTCTGTCGTACACTTCGGGAGCATTGCGGTCTCGGCGCTGTGTTTCTATCATGAAGTTTGCGGCCATATGGCCATATACTGTTCAGAATGTTTGACTGTGTACTCCGCACGTTGGACAGTTGGGATTAGTTCTCTTTGATATGCAGCGAGGGCGGGCCGAAGCCCGCCCTCGGTTGCTGGGTTTATGCAATGCGTTTTGTTCCAAAAACAACGCTATGCGCAGCTTCTTACTGGAGGAGCTGGAGCACGCCCTGAGGAACCTGGTTGGCCTGGGCCAGCATAGCCTGAGCGGACTGGATCAGGATGTTGTTCTTGGTGTAGGCCATCATTTCCTCGGCCACGTCCACGTCGCGGATGGTGCTCTCGGCGTCCTGGATGTTCTCGGTCATGACGGACAGGTTGTTGATGGTGTGGTCCAGACGGTTCTGGGTGGCGCCCAGAGTACCGCGGACGTCGGACACGTAGTTGACGGCAGCCTTGATCAGGTCAATAGCCTCGCCCGCGCTGTCCTGATCGCCAATAGAGATTTCATCAATGCCCATGGCCTTGCAGTTGACGGCCTTGATAGACACGTTCAGCTGGTTGAATGCCTCGGCGGTATCGGCGATCTGGAGCTTCAGGCCGCCCTTGGAGTAGAATTCCACGTCCTTGGGCGTGTTGTACACGAAGCGGCCATCCTCGCCCTGCTGGAAGTCGGTGCCCTTCAGGGTGACCAGGCCTTTCTCGTCCACATCGATGCTGATCTTGTCACCCTCGGGGTTCGTCTCGGTGGCAACGTTCTTCTCCACAGCCGCTTTCAAGGCATCGCCCAGCTGCTTAGAGGTGACAGCGCCCTCGCCTTCCTTGACATTCAAGTTGTCCACAACGATCACATTGTACTTGTCGTTGCCATCCTCGTCCTTGGTGGCGCGGGAGGCCTTGGCCACGAACTCGTACTCCTTGCCCTCGATGGTGACGCGGGAGCCGTTGGTGACGGTCTTGGGGTCCAGAGTGAACTGCAAGGCGGTCTGGCTGCCGCCGCCCAGGGCCTCGGCGTCCACCGGCGTGGCGGTGCTGCCCACTTCCTTGGTGGTCAGGGTGACGGTGTTCCCGTTGACGGAGACATCATAGGCGGGATCGTTGCCGGCGTTGGCAGTGATGGCATCGCCCAGGGCCTTCGCCACGCCTGCGCCATCGGCCAGGTCAGTCACCTTCACGTAAATGTTCCCGGCGGGGGCGTCGGCGGGGGCGTCCTGCTCGGTGAGCACGTAGGTCTTGTCCCCAACCTTGACCACGGAACCCTCTGCAACCTTGCCGTCCTCCACGGTGATGGTGGTGGCCGCGCCGGTCTGCTGGATGCCGTTGGTGAATTTGGTTGCGCCAATCGCGCCGTTGTCGGCGGCGGCAATGGTCGCGCCAGTGATTGTGCCATTATTAGCAGTGCTCTTCACATTGGACGTAAACTCAATATTACCGGTGTTATTGGCGATTTGAATCTCCTTGGTGTCGCCACCGGCTTCGTTGAAGATGTCCTTGCTGTTGACGGTTTCCGCCACCACAGTGGGGTCGGTATCGTCCATAATCTGAACTTCCACACCGTTGCCCCGGGCCCCGGCCAGCGCGTAGATGATGTTGTCATTGGTATCGCTGTGGGTATCGCCAATCTCAAAATCCTTGCCCGCCTCCAGGGTGAGCTTGAAGGTGCGGCCGTCGGACAGCGTACCGGTCAGGTTGATCTTATCGCCCATGGAGTAGTCGGCGTCGCCGTTGGTGGTATCCAGCTTCAGCCCTTTGAAAACAGCCGACGTGCCGTCCGTGGCGTCGCCGGTCGCTTCTGTCATGGTTGCGGGATTGCCGACCTGTTTGCCATCCGAGTCATACACGGTAAGGCTCATAGCTCCACCGGCAAAAATTTCGCTGCCGGCCTTACCTGCGAACTTCAGATTGTACTTGCCGCCATTGTCAGTCGTGCCATTTTCCAGCGTCACCGTGAACAGATCGCTGACCGCAATCCGGCTCTCATCGGCCACGGTGCCGTCGATATTCTCGAAATAAACAGCATCATCGCCAGTGCCTTTCAGCGCGTTCAGCAGCTTTGCGTGGGTGCCCTTGTCCGTCGGATCAGCAGGATCAGTCTCAATGTTCACAGTCGCTTTCCAGCTGTTCCCGTTGACGTCTGTGAAGCTGAGTTCAACCTTTCCCCCGTTTTCCAGCTCAAAACCGGTATTGGGGGCGAACACGTCCTCGAACTCGATTTCCGAGGCAGTACCGGCAAGGGCAGTGGTATTGGTTGCTGTCCCATCCAGCGCGGCCTTTTTGATGTCGCCAGCGGCGTTGCTGGCGGCCACGTTGGTGACGGTCAGCTCCTTGTTACCCTCGTTGAGGTTCTTCAGGGTGATGGTGGAGCCGTTGACGGTGACTTCAAAGTTCGCAGCAATGTCCGCATTCTGGCTCAGGGTCTTGGCGATGCTTGCCGCCTGATCGTCGGTAGTCAGGCCGCCAAAGCTGTTGGTTGCCTGCTCCGTGATGTCATACGAAAAGGTAAGCGTACCGGTAGCGCCAGCAGTATTGTTATCGGTCAGGCCCGCGGGAACCTCATTGTTCGTCGGGTCGCCGGTGCCGAAGGAGATGGCAAATTTGTCGCCATTGCCGAAGGTCTTGTCAATGGTGAAGCTGTACTCGCCCTTGGAGCCGCCGGGACCGGCCTTCTGGACGTCGATGCCCTCCACCATGGCCGCATCAATGGTCTTGACGCCGTCCACAGACAGATCGTCGCCCTCGCCCAGGGAGCCGTCCAGCAGCTTGATGCCGTTGAAGTTGGCCGACTTGGAGATGCGGTCGATCTCGGTGCGCAGCTGGTTCATCTCCTTCTGGAGCTGGGTGCGGTCGGTGGTGTTGTCGTAAGTACCGTTGGCGGACATGGTGGCCAGCTCCACCATGCGGTTGAGCATGTCGTGGACCTCGGTGAGAGCACCCTCGGCGGTCTGAATCAGGGAGATGCCGTCCTTGGCGTTCTTCTGGGCGGTCTCCAGGCCGGTGATCTGAGCACGCATCTTCTCGGAAATAGCCAGACCAGCGGCGTCGTCACCGGCTCGGTTGATCTTGTAGCCTGAGGAGAGCTTCTCCAGGTTCTTCTTCATTGCGGACACGTTGTTGGTGTAGTTGCGATACGCATTCATCGCCATTATGTTATGCTGAATCCTCATTTTATAAATCTTCCTCTCAAATAAAATGATTTTGGGGTTTTGCTGGTCGGTGTACCAGCGCATCCGTGCGCTGACACTGGGTGGAGTACCTTCCGGCGATTCGCTGTGGCCCCAGCAGTTGGCCGTTTGGTACGGGACTATATTTCAACCGGCTCGTCAGCCGTTTGAAACCGAATTGAATGACGCTGGTTCTTCGCTCTGCACAGGCGGGAACATATGGTTCAACTGCCGCCGCAGGGCCTGCACATCACCGTCCCTGCCATCCATTTTGTTCAGCAGTGACCGCATAGCAAGGAGGGCCTGGGCTTTACTCCGATCCCACGGAATTTCCCTCTTGTGATAGCGGGGGGCTTCGTACACACAGCCTGGGCGGGGACCGCCCTCACGTTCCAGGACCTTTCCCCGCACAACGGGAACTTCGCGGGGAGCCTCGATCACCAGCTTGCAGCGATCACCACTGATGCGGTCAAGCTGTACCACTACGTTACTTCCAATGGTCAGATATTCGCCCTGATTCAACCCTAAACAAAGCATGATTGCCGCTCCTTTCTTTTGATGCGGTACGAAATCCATTCTCCCGCATGATAATCAGCTACCAGCGTTTTTCCTTGCCTTTTTCACTTTCACAGATTGCTGATCGTACAGGCAATGCGGACGATCTCCGCCATTCCGCTCCAGCACTTCTCCCCGAAGGATGGCTTTGTCTCTGGGGGCCTGCACGGAAACCTTAATGGTAGAGTTAGTGAATACCTGGATTACAATGTCCTCACCAATGGTCAGGTACTCACCGTCATTAAGCTGCAACGATAGCATGGCGAACTCCTTTCATCTTTCCTGCTCCATCCATGGAGCAGCTAATGCCATCAAACAGCATCGTCAGCGGGGTGCTCACGTTGCATAGCCGCATCGTAAAATGTGCTGCGCGGCAATTCACAGGCGTCTGCCGCTTCTTGCAGCGTCATTTGCTTGTTTCGCCAAGCCCGACAAACCTCGGCAAAGTTTTCCGGCATTTCCCGCTTTGCTCGACCAAACCGAACACCTTTTGCTTTCGCAGCGGCAATACCCTCGGCTTGTTTCTGTCGGTTTTTCTCCCGACGCCGCTGGTCAGCCACGGCTAGAAACAGGTCAGAGACAAAATCACTTAGCAGCTCTTTACTGCGGGAAGCATTGACTGCGGACAAATCTGATGCAATCTCGACAGCCAATACGTTCAGCTTGGCTTGGAGCTGTTCCTCGTCAGTCCTGGAGAGTGAACGGAGCTTCTGCTGAGAAACCTTTGCCATATGCGATTCCCTCATTCCGCTTTCGCGGCTCACACAAAAGAATTTAATATTGTGTTGAGTGGACTGCCCCGAAGGGCTTCAAGCGCGTCCTCAAATGGAGTTGCCCTCTTTTATTCCCACCTGACGGCTCGGAAAGTGCTGATCTCACAGGCAAAGTGTTTTGCCGGTCAGATCAGCGCTCTCCGCCGTGCGCATGGGCATTCACCGCTGTCCCTGGCGGATAGCTAGGTTATATATGAAACAGCGTCAAGCGGCGCTTGTTTCCTTGGTTTGCTCATGAAACTGGATCAGTCCCATGTCCCGAATATTCTGAGCGGTATTGACCTCGCGGGTAATGGAAGCACCACAGGCGGGACAGGTCCAAACCCGTTCACGGCTGGTTAGCTTATCGTTGACGTGTCCGCATCGGTGACAGGTTTTAGCGGCAGGGGAGAGCCGATCCACGACAATGTACTCCTTACTCTGGCGTTCCAATTTGTATTTGAGGTGCTCCCGGAAACGTCCAAAACCACGATCCATCACGCCACCCTGCTTCAATTTCTGCGAAAGCTCAATCAGGTCGGTATCCCTCACACACACAGCATCCCAGGCGTTGGTTATCCGCCTGCTCTCCTTGTGGATGAAGTCCCTGCGCTGATTGGTCATGCGCTCGTGCAGAAGCCGGATTTTCTGTTGCTGCTCCAAATAGTTTTTAGAACCAAATTCCATCCGGCTGAGTTTCTGCTGCATCCGAGCCAGCTTTTCTTTGGACTGATTCAACTGTCGAGATAGTGCCGGGGAGTTTCCATTGCTGTCCACATAAAACCGGGTCAGCGAATAGTTCAGTCCAATGGTCCGTTCCTGGGTTGGAACGATCTTTTCCGGCTGCACCGCGTCGTAGCCGAAGGTAACGGAGCAGGAGTATTTGCCGGAGGCGGTTCTGTTGATGGTCACGAACCGCAGCGACCACCAATGAAGGGGCTTGCGGTGGACGGTGGCCCGGATAAATCCCAGCTTTGGCATCTGAATCCCGTGCTCCGACAATCGAATAGACGGCCCCGTACAGTATTGGCGGCAATAGACAGTAAAGGAATCCTTATGGGCCTTTTTCGTCTTGAATTGGGGACGGCCAAAGGCTGATGGCGCACGGAAGAAATTCAAATATGCCTTGCGCAAATTTTGGTGGACCGTACTAAGCGCTTGGCTGTCCACCTCCGCCAAAAACGGGGCTTCCTTTTTGTACTTAGCCGGGGTAGGGATGAAATGCAGGTCAGTCGCGGCGTAAAATTCTTCTGTATCGGCCAGCATTTTGTTCCAGAGATAGCGGCAGCAACCGAAGGTTTTTTCCATCAGCTCCGCTTGGCCTGCTGTGGGGTGGAGCAAGATTTTGATGACAGTGTATTGGGTCCTTTTTTCATGGTTCACCTTGCTGCCCACATTCTCCCTCCTCGTGCACGTTTATCCGGCCACACAATCCTCGGCCTGTTTCATACGGGTGATTGCACGATAAAACGCTTTTCTTGATATACCGCACATTTCCGCCGCCTGGGTGTGAGTGATCTCACCGTCCTGCCATGCTTTGTAGCACTCAGGAAACTTTTCTGGGAGGGGCTTGGGCTGCGGCCCGAAATGTACCCCGCGAGCCTTGGCCGCTGCAATGCCTTCGGCCTGCCGTTGGCGGCGCATCTCGCGGCGTTCTTCTTCAGCAATCGAAAGGAACAATGCGGAAACGAAAGAACCTAATAACGCTTTACCTTCTTCTGGCTCCAAATCAGAGAGGCCAGCGGCGATTTCCTTTGCAAGCGATTGAAGCTGTGCCTGCAATTCTGACTGATCTTCATCAGGAGAAAAGCGAACCTTGATAGCATTGCAACTGATTACCCGCGCAGCTTCTGTGCGTTGAATCTTCGGCTTGCTTGGCATCGCCACTCGGCCCCCTCCAGAGAAATTACTTGGGTGTTGTCGAGATGTGCCGTCGATTTTGTTACAAAAGGCATACCCATTGTAACAGCGACACCTAACTGCTTTCAAGAATTATATCGGCTACCTTTTCGCAAAATTAAGGGGCATTTCAAAAAAATTTTGAACTTCGACCTTTTGTTACAAAAGGTATACCTTTTGTAACTGAAAAGCGGGCATTTCCTTCCCATTATGAATTGAAAAGCACAGAAAAACAGCGCCTGTTCCCCCGGATATGAGGGGACGAGCGCTGTTCTTGTTACAAAAAGCTGACAGAGCAAGCAGGGGAGCTATATGGCACAGTATTCTTTTGCTCTGCGCAAAAAGGTTTGATAGGAAACCCCTAACTGCTTCGCTGCCGTTCTGGAGGAAATCCCGCCTTGCTGCCACTGATCCGCTAACATATAAAATTTTTCGGGCAGCTCAATCCGTTCACGCCCTAGTGTGACACCTCTTGCCCTTGCCGCCGCAATTCCTTCTGCCTGTCGCTGGCGAATGTTATCCCGTTCCGTCTGAGCCACATAGCTGAGAAGCTGGAGCACAATGTCCGCAATCAGTGTCCCGGTCAAGTCGCGTCCCTGCCGTGTGTCCAGCAGAGGCATATCCAACACCACAACATCCGCACATTTTTCTTTGGTAATGGATGTCCACTGTTCCAGTATCTCCGTGTAGTTCCGGCCCAACCGATCAATGCTTTTTACCACCAGGACATCGCCGGTTCGCAGACTTTTTATCAACCGCTGATAGCGTGGCCGCCGAAAATCTTTCCCTGACATCTTCTCTACCACAATGTTTTCTTCTGTTACGCCAAATTCCAGCATGGCGGCAAGCTGGCGGGCCTCGTTCTGCTCCTGTGTTGATACCCGCACATAGCCGTATGTGTTGTCTGCCATTTAACGGCCCCCTTCTGTAAAATATGGTAGTCGAGCAATACTATATTTTACCAGACGGAGCATCTTTAAGCGTGGCAACGTTGAAAAAGTGGCCGGAGCAGGAAAAGACACGGAAAAACGGGGGTTTGAGAAGTGGGCAAGCAGGGCAAGTGTATTAACACTTGCGAGAAATGGCCGTCCCGCCCCGGAGGGACGGCCATTTCTGCTTGTTGGTGGCAGCGCCCCCAAACCCCTTTGAACAGCTCCGTGCCGGAGCTGGCTGCGCGTCCCTGCGGGACACTTTTTTCGGGCCTGCGGCCCTCCCGAACGGTGGAAACGGTCAGCGTCCTTCCTGGCGTTCCGCCTCAATATCCGTCTCGGATTTGTCGTAACCCATCAAGCGATCCACGTTGGCCTTGACCGTCAGCAGCTCCTTCATCTCGTCCCTCGCCTTGCGGTACTCGGCATAGGCGGACTTCTTTTCGGCCAGGAGCGCGGCATACTCGGCCTGCAAACTTTTCACTGTGGGCAGCTTTTTCAGCCCGGATTCATCGAAAAATTTCTTTGCTGCCTGATGTAACAGGATGTCGCTCTCATGCTCGGCCTTGAACTTTTTGGAGTACCCGGCCTTGCGGTAAGCCACATACACATCGCGGGTCTTGGCGTAGTTGATGATGTGCGTTTTCATCACGGCGATCTCCGCCATGCGCTGCTCCGCGCCCTTGATTTTTTCGGACAGGTCGTGGTAGCGGGCGGAGGCGTCCGCCGCCTTTGCTTTGAGGTCGGCGTAGTCCAGCAGCCCATGCTCCGTCAGATAATTCAGGGTCTGGGCCATCTGCTTCAAGTTAAAAACACTGGCCCACCGCGCATAGCCCGCGCCCTTCCCGGCCCGGAGCTTGGCCTGGATGTCCACCAGCAGATTCACCTTCGGGGGATCTGCACGGTGGATATTTTTTGCGCCGGAGACATGGGTACGCTTTCCGGCGAGAACATCCAGCAGGGCGGCAATCTCATATTCCGGCCCCAGGCTGTCCCCATCCAGCCGAACGAATCTTTTCTGCCCCGGCGCTCTCAATCGGATGGATTTTCCCCGTAGCGAAACCTCAATGCCCGCCCCGGCCAGCAGCTTCAGCAGGCCATCCAGGTCGGCGGGCTTTTGAGCAAGGGCGGTGTCGATTGCCGCCCGGAGACGATCCCGGTGGCAGGGCGGTTTACTACCCAGCCACTTGTCATAGCTCTTACCCCTGCCTTTGGGATGCTCCACGATGGAATATCCGTTTTCAATGCAAATGGTATCACTGAGCTTCCGCACCGCCCGACCCGAACCGAGGAAGTCCCGGAATTTCCGGGTGTGATCCAGGCTGGTGGAGTTCCAAATGATGTGATTATGGATGTGGTGGCGATCAATGTGGGTGCAGACCACAAAAGCATGATTGCCCTTGGTGAAGCGGCGGGCCAGCTCACAACCCAGGCGGTTGGCTTCCTCCGGGGTGATCTCGCCGGGGACAAAGGACTGCCGGATAGCGTAGGCGATCACATCATCCGCCCCGCGCCGTCTGCCGGTCTTGGCGAGGTACTGCCGCTTGGCAAACAGGAACTCCGCGTCCGCGATCCGGCTGTCGCACTGGAAGCTGGTGATCAGCCTGCCGCCGTCCGTCTTGTGCGGATTCTCCACATAGTCGATGATATCCTGGATGGCCTTGCCCACCGTCCGGCTCTTGCCTGTGTGCAGGGGCATGATGCGTGTGGTTGCGATCAAAATCACCTCCCCTTATTTTCCCCCATCTTGGTGGGATATTGGAAAATAACTTTTTTCTTTCGCTGTGCAAATTCCAGGGTTCTGGCCGCGCCGCCCCAGCTATGGAGAACGCCGGAGATCACCACATCGCTCTCACGAACCATCCACTCGTTGCGCCGGACGATGGCGTATCGCCGGGGCACCTTTTCCAGCGGCGGGTAGATGGTGCCATCATAGCGGGAGGCGTCGATCTCCCGGTCAAGATAGGCCAGCACCAGGATCAGCTCAATGTGGGGATAGGTTTCCTTCTGCCGCCGAACCGCCGCCGCAGCCAAACCATCAAAGGCTCCATAGCCGCCAAGATAAAATGTGGTGGCCCCGCCCTCGATCAGTGAGGGGAGTATGACATCCAGCCATTTTGAAAAGCCATCCGGCTTGTTTAGCTTGCTGTGGCCGCAGAATGTAACAGTCATAACCATCCCCCCGTTCTGCTGCATTATACCGCAAAATCTGCAAATAGTACAGCTACAGGGACTAATTTAATTGAACACCCTGATACAATTTTTCCGCAGGGTGGTGATGGTATGAAACTGAATCAGGCTGTGAGTAAACGGTTGGTTCAATTACTCAGTGAGAAGGAAATGACGCAGTATCAGTTATATATGAAAAGCGGCGTCCCTAAATCCACGATTGGGAATGTCATCAACTGCTCCTATGATTCCGTGAAGCTGCGGGTTATCCATGAAATGTGCCAGGGCATGGGTATCGGGTTGGATTTCTTCTTTGCGTCTCCGCTTTTTGACGAAAACAATTTAGAGCCGTAAGTCTCTACCGATGCTTTTGAGAGATTTACGGCTTTGTCATTGAATTTTCGCCAGCGAGGTCAAAATTTTCTGCGCCGCGTCCCACAGCCGCTCTTGGCCCTGGCGCAGATCCTCCATATCGGCGTCATAGACGCGCCCTGTCTCGTGGACGCGGCGGGTGAGCTGGTTGAGGTTGTTGCTGGACCGCCGTAGCAGAGACACCATCTCCCCCAGTTCCGGCAACTCCAGGTTCACCACAAAGCCGTCAATCGCCATCTTCCGCAGGTAGGCGCTGAGATTGGTGGTGCCGTACAGCTTCATTTTTGCCTGGATGATGCTCCGTTCTTTTTCCGACACATAGAACAGAAGCGGGATGGTTCGCTTGCGCTTTGCCACCGTTACAGCTCCTGCTCCGTGGCCTTGCCCTTGCCGGGACGCTTGGGCGTATCCGGCTGCTCCCGGAGTTTTTTCCGCACCGAGGGCCGACGCAGCACCAGGGGCTGGAAACGGTTTTCGTCCTGCCGGATCAGGGCATAGGTGCCTTTCCGCCCGTTCAGCGCGGAGAGGGTCAGGGACTGGAAGGGCAGCATAGCCATCAGCCGGTCATGATCTTTCGTCTTGGCCCGCGCCAGGAAGTCGGGGGAGATTTGGGCCATGTAGTGGGTTTTGCTGGGGCTGTTCGGCTCCGGGGTGCTTTGGAACTCCGCCAGAATCCGCGCCGCTTCCGCTTTGATATCCTCCCGTTTGAGAGGAAGGGACAGCAGATATCCATGCCGCGCCTCGCTCACAAACAGGTTCAGAAGGCCAGGGTGACTGCGGGTGATCAGGTAGGAGGTATCCCGCCGCCCGCTTTCAAACGCGACAGGGATCGTCCGCGCCCAATCCTTGTTGGCACGGGACACGCGCCCATCCTGCTCCATGTCCTGCACGGTATTTGCCAGCACATAGAGCATCCGATCATAGCCGAACCGCTTCACCACATCCTGGACCGCCGCCGCTGTATTGAGACAGTTGTCGCTGTAGTGGTCAGCGATGGCCTGTTCAATCGCCTCTTTGCAGCCGATGTTGGCGGTATGGGACGCGATGTGCTGCGTTTCCTCCCCATGCTGGTAGGCATATTGAAAAGATTCTGTGTAAACCGGGGTCTTGTCCATCTTCATTCCCTCCCTTTTATGTTGTGTGGAACGTGCTTCGGACTTTTCCTGGGCCAGCTCCAGAATGTCCTCACGCACCACATCAATGAACAAATCCACCTTGGCGGGGTGGCTTTCCAGGGTACAGCTATCCCGGCCCCCGGCCATTCCGTACATCGGAACAGTATTGGCCCAGCTTGCGTTGTGGCCGGAGAAGCGGTTATCAAGATTTTTCTCACGGACGGTATAGGCCAGAATGAACGCCACCTTCTCCGGGCCGAACTGCTTCAAAACGCTTTTGGCGGAATCCCTGGCAAAATTCATTCCATCCCAATTATCGTTGATGGCCTTGTCGATGGCGCACTTACAGTCGGTGAGAGCTTTCAGCGACGCCCGGTACTGATCCAGCTCTCCGTTCTCCCGTGCGTAGGCGGCGGGGTGTGGGTAAATTGGGGTCTTATCCATGTTGCGATCCTCCTTGAATAAAATCAGCCAGGAGGCCGAAAACCTCCTGGCTGTCCATTTATTTTTTGTTGTTACAGCTCCTGCCCATCCTTTTGAACGGTGGGCAGCTTGATGTGGAACATCCGGCAGTAGTCCCTTTGGGCTTCCAGCTCACACTCCGCGATCAGCTTCACAAAGGCTTCATCCGAGGGGGACCGTTTCCGCTGGGCCTGCTGCAAGGCGGTGATATAGTCGTGCCGCCACACCGGGGGGATGGACACAATACAATAGCCCTGGTTTATCAGGATCAGGTTCATCAGCAGCCGCGCCGTGCGCCCGTTGCCGTCCTGGAAGGGGTGGATGTCCACCAAGCGGCGGTGGGCATAGGCGGCAAACTCTACCGGGTGCATCGTCTCTTGCTTTTGGGGCAGCTCCGCCACAAATGCCGCCATACACGCCGGAACATCCCCCGCAGCGGGGGGCACATACTCCGTCCCTGTGATGAACACCTGTCCCGTGCGGTACTGTCCAGCGGCGTCCAGGTCGATGCCATGGTAGAACAGGCGGTGCAGGCGGCGTATCACGTCCTCCGTGATGGAAAGCTCCCCGCCACGGGCAACGGTGAGCATATAGTCATAGGCTTTGGCATGGCCGGTGGCCTCGTAGCAATCCCGGATGGGCTTGCCCCCCACGGTGATACCGTCCTCCAGCAGCACCTTTGTCTCGGAGATGGTGAGGGAATTGCCCTCTAAAGCGTTGGAGCTGTAGGTGGTGCCGATCTTATAGTAGGCGTCCAACTCTCGTATCTCCGATTCGGAAAGCGGGCGGTAGGCGCGGATTGCCGCCGCGTTGCGGTCAATTTTCGTCAAAAGGTCGCGGTTTGCCATAGTGCCCTCCCCATTCCACAGCACAGTTTGATATGGATATTATACCATTTTTGCCCGCGAAACGCAACGGGAACGGCGTGCAGTCCCTTTTTAACCAAAGTGCTACTGACAGGAACTCCGACGTTTTCACTGAAGCCCTTGTTGCAAACACTTAGATATGGTATAGTAAATATGAAAAGAAGGAGGCAAAGCTATATGTTTATGCAACAAGATTGGCTTATGCGTCAAATCGAAATGATGATTGCCGCCATTATTCAATTGCTATCAGAAAAAGCTGGGAAGGAGTATAGCTTGAAAGACGAGCTTAAGCAGGAGCGATTCACTGAGTTAAAACAAAAACTAACCGATTTACTCAATGAAGGGCAGTTGGGCGAAGCGGAGAACCTCTTATTTTTTGAGTTAGAAGATGGAGATGAAAGCATTCTGGCTATAGCAATTGATTTCTATCAAAAGGCAAACACGTTATCGGATAAAGAATTGGATGAGCAAGGTTTTACGCGCTCGGAACTTTTGGAAGGTTTAAACGATGTAGCTGAACGATACGGCCTGTTTATTCCCGGATTTTGGAGTAAACCGTGAATTATGAGTTCTTTTTATTTATTCTGGCGAAGAATTTCTTAAATGCATTTAGCAACACCCAAGTAAAAAAGGAATGGGGTATAGATCAGGCCTGTCACAGCTCCGGTTCGGAGTGCTTCGGCGGCGCTCCCTTGTCCGGCCCCGGCTGGGCGGGACGTTTCAGCCCACCCAGCACCGAGGGGCGCTCCCGGCCCTTTGCGGCCAGCTTCTCGGTGCAGTCCTCGATCACGTCCCGGATGTCCTCCATGTGGTGGGTCTCCACCGAACTCCACTCCCGGTACAGATCCGCCAGCGGGGTAGGCGAAGCCAGCAGCGCCGCCGCCTGCTCCGCCGGAAGCTCCACCACTTCCATCTCCACCAAAATGTCCTCCCGGATCGTAAACTCAGCGGCATGATCCAATATCTCGTCGGGCGGCTGGGCCGTCAGCCACGCCCGGTATTCCTGCTGCTCCTTGTCCATCTTGTCGTAAAGCGCGTCATTGAGCTGGTTTTGATCCATCTGAATCGTATCCATCTTGTATTCCTCCATTCCATTTGAAGATTTTTTGTGATATAATGCGAAAAATATAGAGTAGGGGGCGGGAATATGGCGTACAGCGACGCGATGTGGGCGGAAGCAAAAAAGAAGTGCCGGTTGAATAACGAGGATATTGCCTTGGCAAAGCGCCTGGGTCTCAATCCGCGCAGCCTGATCAAAAATATCCCCAGCAAAAGCGAACCGTGGAAAGCCCCGGTGAAGGACTGGCTTCACGAGATGGATGAAAAGCGCCAGAAAAAGGCGGCGCAGAAGCAGAAGCGGAAAGCAAAGTCAGGCGGAGACACCCCCGCCTGACTTTCCCTTTTATAGTTCCTGCCCCACAGCCTTGGACGTTTTCTTGTCCGGCCCCGGCTGGGCAGGGCGTTTCAGTCCATCCAGCACCGAAGGACGGACACTCTTGGCGATAGCCTGTTCCCCATAGCTGTGTCCGCCGTCGATGTTCAGCAGGGAATCCAGCTCCGCAAGACGGGCGGACTTCTGCCGCAGCTCGTCCTCCTGGGGGAAGGGCTTGCCCACCTCCGCCTTTGCCGCTTCCTGCTGGGCGAACAGGTTGTCAAGCTGGGCCTTGATCATCACCAACCGATCCGGCATCTTTTCCAGGGCGTTGTCGATGCGGAGCAAGTTTCCCCGCACATCGAGCCCCAAATCGGTCTCATGGGTCATCTCGCCCTTCAGTGCCAGCCTGTGCTTGAACAGGCTGACGCTCACCGACATGGTGAACCCGCGATAGCTGCCGATCATGACCGGCTGTGTGTCCTTGACCTCCTTGCAGGCTTCCAGAAGCGCCGCCCCCGCCGCCTCCCGATCCTCGAAAGTTGTACCTTTTATCACCATTCCGGCAAACCCCTGAGAGACCTCCTTGGCAACAGCGGCGGGTGCAGCAGGTTCTGTCCCCTCGGCCTGTCCTTCCGTCGCAGGCGCGGGCGCGGGGATCTCTTTGATGATGGTCGGATGGGGATGCTCGGCCAGCGTTTTCATGTCAGTTTCCAGACCTTCAATGTAACCCTGATACTGCCTGATTTGCTCCGGGAAATGCTTTATCAGGTTATCCTCCAGCTCATATTGCTTGTTTTGGTGGGCCGCCTTCATGATTTTCAACTTGGACACGTCCACATCCAGCTCCATGCGCTCCTTGATGCGGGGGTCCCCGGCGCACAGGGCCTTGATCTCGGCGTAGGACAGCGCCGCCTCGTCCACATCCTCGCAGGAGCGCACCGGGGATTTAGAGGTCATGATCTGCGAGATGAACTTCTGCTTGTTCTCCACCGTCTGCCACAGGTAGGCGTCGAAGGTGCCCTCGGTGACATAGCGGTACACCCGGACGATTTTATTCAGATTACCCCGGCGCTTGATGCGGCCCAAACGCTGGATCAAATCACGGGGCCTCCACGGACAATCCAGGTCATGGAGGGCAAAGAGCAGATCCTGGACGTTGGTGCCAGCGCCCATCTTGAAGGTGCTGCCCAGCAGGACACGTACCTGCCCGGAGCGGACCTTGGCAAACAGCTCCTTCTTCTGCACATCGGTGTTGGCCTCGTGGATGAACGCCACCTGTTCCGGGGCCATACCCCCAGCGATCAGCTTCTGCCGGATATCCTCATAGATGGTGAAGGGCTTCTCCTGCTCCTCGTCGGGGCGAAATCCGCTGCACTCCGTTTCCGGCTCCGCCGAAAACTGCGCTCCGCTTCTTTGCCCCTCCTCTCCCCACCGCAACCGCTCCGCTGGGTTGCGGCGGGGGCCCCATTTTTTCTGCACGGAGGGCGCGGCCTTGGGTGTGCTGATATCGCAGAACACAAGTTGGGTCAGCTTCTGACTGTCCCCATCCCGCCAGCATTGCAGGATGTTCTCCACGCAGCGGTTGACCTTGGTGCCTTCCTCGTCGGGGAGCATGGGGTCAATGATCCGCTGATCCAGCCCCAGCTTCCGCCCGTCGCTGGTGATTTTCAGCATATTGTCCTCACGGGGGTCCACGGTGCCGGAATGGACGATGGTAGCCCGCCTGGAAAGCTCCTTCACCATCTCCTGCTGGATCTCGGTGGGCTTGGAGGCAACGGTGTGGTACTCCACCTCCGGGGTGGGAAGGTTGAGCTGGTCGGCGGTCTTGATGTCGGCCACCTCTTTGAACAGGTTCATCAGCTCCGGCAGGTTGAAGAACCGGGCGAACCGGGTCCGTGGCCGGTAGCCGGTGCCCTCCGGGGCCAGTTCCAGGGCGGTGACGGTCTCGCCAAACCGGGAGGCCCAGCAGTCGAAGTGCCCCATGCCCATCTCCTGGAGGCGGTCAAACTGAAGATACCGCTGGATGGTATACATTTCCGTCATGGAGTTGGAGATGGGGGTGCCGGTGGCGAACACGACGCCGCGCCCATGGGTGATCTCATCCAGGTAGCGGCATTTGGCAAACATATCGCTGGATTTTTGGGCGTCGGTGGTGGCAAGCCCCGCCACATTCCTCATTTTGGTGTAGAGGAACAGGTTTTTATAATTGTCGCTTTCGTCCACGAACATCATGTCCACACCCAACTGCTCAAACGTCACCACGTCATCTTTGCGGTGGCTGGCTTGCAGTTTTTCCAGACGGGCCTCCAGGTTCCGCTTGGTCCGCTCCAACTGCTTCACGGAAAACTTCTCCGCGCCGTTGCCGTTCAATTCCTGGATACCCTGGGTGATCTCAAAGATCTGCTCCTGGATCAGCCGCTCCTGCCGGGCGTAGCTGATGGGGATCTTCTCGAATTGGGAATGGCCGATGATCACCGCGTCATAGTCCCCGGTGGCGATGCGGGCGCAGAACTTTTTGCGGCGGTGCTTCTCGAAATCCCGCTTGGTGGTGACGAGGATATTGGCCGAGGGATAGAGGCGCAGAAACTCCGCCGCCGTCTGCTCGGTCAGGTGATTGGGCACCACGAAAATGGATTTGTGGCACAGCCCCAGCCGCTTGCTCTCCATGGCGGAGGCGATCATTTCAAAGGTCTTGCCCGCGCCCACCTCATGGGCCAGCAGGGTATTGCCGCCGTACAGCACATGGGCGATGGCGTTGACCTGATGGGGCAGCAGCTTGATCTCCGGGTTGATACCAGAAAAAACGATCCGGCTCCCATCGTACTCGCGGGGCCGGATGCAGTTCATCTCGTCGTTGTACTGCCGCACCAGCGCCTGCCGCCGCCTGGGCTCCTTGAAGATCCACTCCCGGAACGCATCCCGGAGGGCCTGCTGCTTCTGCGCGGCCAGGGTGGTCTCCTTGGAGTTGAGTACCCGCCGCTCCCTGCCGTCCGCCTCCAGCACCGTGTCATAGACACGCACATCCCGGAGATTCAGGGAATCCTCCAGGATGCGGTAGGCGTTGGCCCTGTGGGTGCCGTAGGTGCTGTAGGCGGCGACATCGTTTTCACCGACGCTGCCCTTATTGGAGACCGCCCATTCAGCGGTATGGCGGGAATAACTGACCTTGATCTTGCCCTTGAGGTAATAGGGCGTTTTCAGCGTTTCATACATGAATTGCTGGATGTACTTCTTGTCGATCCAGGTGGCCCCCAGTCGAACCTCAATTTCGGAGGCGTCCAGATCCTTGGGCTGGGCGGCGGTAAGGGCGTCCACGTTCACCTGATAGGTCGGGTCGCGCTCCGCCGCCGATTTTGCCTCCAGCAGTTTCTGACGCACGTTGCCGGAGAGATATTCGTCGGCGGTCTGCCAGCCTTGCAGGAAGTTTCCGCCCGATGCTGGGTCTTTGAAAATCATCCCCCGCAGGTCTTTGGTCAGGGCTTCCTCATCCATGCCGGTGAGCTGGGCCATGAACGGCAGATCCACACAGGCCCGCTCCCCGATGGACACGGCCAGGGCGTCCATGGCGGTGTCCGCGCTGGTGACGGCCCGGTGGGGCTTGATGGTGCGCTTGGTGAACATATCCGCCTTGCGCTCCAACCGCCCGTCCTCGTCCAGCACCTCCAACGCGCACAGCAGATAGTAGGAGCTGTCGGCGGAGAACGCCAGACGATTGGCCCGGTCATTGATCAGGCCATATTTTTTGGCGAAACGGTCATAGAGCCGGTTCAGCTCGGCCTGCTTCCCCTGGATGGCGCTGTCCGGGGTGTAGTCGTCCATTTGCAGGTCAATCAGTTCCCGCACACAGTCCCGCAGCTCCACCATGCCCTTGACACGCTCCCTGGCGGAGCCGGTCAGGTGGGGCTTCACCATGACGGAGTTCTGGCGGTAGTACACGTCCCCGTCTACGATGGCATAGGAGTAGTTTTTCACATTGGGGTCGGCGGGGATGGCGGCGACTTCCTGCTCACTGATGTCCGCGTCCAGCTCCGGGGCCTCGGCCTCCTGGTACTCCCCATGGATGTGGGACACCGCCTCATGGAGCTGCTGGGCGAGGTCCGCGCCGGGGATGGGCTGGCACACCAACTGCGCCCCAAAGGGGCCGGAGGTGATTTCCAGGCTGCCCAGTACCATTTCGGGGTGGGCCTGGAAATACCGATTCATGGTGACGAAGCCGTGCGCCTGTTCGCCGCTGCCCCTGGTATAAGTGTGTTCTTCCAGCGTGTCCACATCCACCCATCCGGGCAGGGGTTCATCCCGCGTCAGGGGTACGTCCCGCTTCTGAAGGAACACGATGTCCATGCCCGCCTCCGTCCCGGCGTAGGCGAGGGAGGCGTTGCAGGGCAGGCGGATAGCCCCCAGCAGGTGGCAGCGGCGGGCGATGTACTCCCGTGCATGGCGGTCCTTCTTGTCCATGGTGCCGCCGCTGATACCGTTGGAGGTGACAAAGGCGATGACGCCGCCGGAACGCACCTTGTCAATGGTTTTGGCAAAGAAATAGTCGTGGATCAGCAGATTTTCCTTGTCATAGCGCCGGTCCACCAGCTTGTAGCCGCCGAAGGGGACGTTTCCGATAGCGAGATCAAAAAAACCGTCCGGGAACTCGCTTTTCTCAAAGCCCTGGATGGAGATATTGGCGTTGGGGTAAAGCTGCTGGGCAATGCGCCCGGTGATGCTGTCCAGTTCCACGCCGTACAGGCTGGACGTGGCCATACTCTCCGGCAGCAGGCCGAAGAAGTTGCCGATGCCGCAGGAGGGCTCCAAAATATTGCCGCTCTTGAAGCCCATGTTCTCCACCGCCTCATAGATGGCCTTGACAATGGCGGGCCGGGTGTAGTGTGCGTTGAGGGTGGATGCCCGCGCCGAAGCGTACTCCGCCGGGGTAAGGGCCGCTTGCAGCTCCAAAAATTCCTCCGTCCAGCCCGGTTTATCCGGGTCAAAGGCGTCGGGCAGACCGCCCCAGCCCACATAGCGGGACAGGATCTCCTGTTCTGCGGGGGTGGCGGAGCGGCCCTCCAGCTCAATGCCCTGGAGGGTGTTGATGGCCTCCATGTTGCGGCGGAACTTCTCTTTCTGCGTCCCAACGCCCAAATCATCGTCAGTGATACGGAAATTCCCGGCGGCGGGGGCCTGATCCGGCTGATCCTGCACTTGTTCGGGAACTTTCAGCCGCTCCACCACAATTTCATAGGGGAGATGGTTCGGCTCCGCCGGATAGACAGCCACAGTTTCCGAGGTAAGCTCCTGGGCCGGGGGCGCTTCCGGGGTAAACAACCCAGCATTGCGTTCATCCTGGCGAAGCGCGTCCTCAAAGACATCCCGGTTGATGATCTCATTGCTCGAAGAATATGGCCCGGTGTCAACGCGGACGCTGTTCTCCCCGATCCAGCCGATGGTGCCGCTGATTTCGCGCTCACCATAGGGGAATGTCACCTTGTCCCCCACCTGATAGACGGGCCTGCCCTCCAGGTGGACGGCGGGGCGCTGGACCGGCTCGTGGGTAAAGCCGTCCAACTCCTGCTGCCAAAGGGCACGGAGGACGGAGGGAATCAAGGCCCAGCCCATATACCGACTTGACGCGACCATGCTGCTGTGTACGTTGATCTCCATGCCGGTGGTGGAGGTGGAATAATCCACCGTCCCGCCGGTGGCAAGCCGTATCGTTGCGGATCGGCCTGCGAACTGTTCCGCGAGACGGTTCCCGATTGGGGTATTGCCCAGGCCGGAGCGCAGCCAGGAAGCGATCCGCTCTTTGTCCCGGTCTGCCAGCAGGCCGGAGGTCAGGGCTTCCCGGAAGTAGTCATGGGGACGCTCCAACCTGGCGGGCAAAAACTCCGTGATATAGCTGTTCCGGGAATCCTGCCACAGCAGGGTTTCAAAACGCTCTATGGGTTCAGAACGGAGGATAGGATAGGCTTGGGCGGGGTCCTGGAGATCCACATCAAGCAGGCCGATGCCGTAAATCTCATAGGCGGTCTTGTCCAGGTAGACGGTATCTCCCGGCTGATAGGCCGGGGCCAGCGGGTCGCGGGCGGGCTGGGCGAAGCTGTCAGGGACAGCGTTTTGAATCTCCTGCCATTCCCCGTCTGAAACGGTGATGTCAACCTCATGGGCGGCGTCCCCGCTTCCGATGGTGAGGGTATCGCCCTCGCGGGTGACGGGCTGGCCGGACAGGTCGGGGGCTTGTTCCATGCTTCCAAGCTGTTTCTTTTCTTGTTCGACGGCCTGCTGTAATATGGGGATAATGTCATGATATTGCTCATATTGTCTGAGAAAATCCAGTACCCCGCCATCACCATCACCAATGTCCTGGCGCTCGGTGAATGTCCTGCCATCAGGCAGAACGATGGTGAATTTAACTTTGTCATAACCCAAAAACTGGCTAAATTCCGGGTCATCGGCATCACACCATTTCTGCCACGTTCCGTATTTTTTCATGGCGGCATTTTTACCCGCGACATATTTCTTGTCCGCCTGCTTCATCAGACAGTCAAATTCATAGACTGAATAGGTCTTTTTACCCTCAAAAGCACTATTTTCGCTCCATTCGCAGAAAATAACCGCAACATCGCCCACTTGATAGGGCGTATCTGAAACTTCTTCCTGCTGGGGCTGGAACAGCATGGGGTAGGTTTCGTCCACGATTTCCCGGTGCAGCCGCAGCCGGAAATCGGCCATGTCGAAATACAGCCGGGTAAAATCCTCCGCGCCAACTACCGCCGTTGTCCCATCCGGGAACATGACGGAAAGCGCCGCCCGTTTTACGGCTTCCTCCCCCTCCATCAAAGCGGTCTCTTTATCGGAATTTTTGCAGGCATTTTGATAGGCTTCATCTGCCAGCACCTTATCTTTGATGATGGGCTTGTATTTCTCGTAAATCTCCCGGACGGTGGGCGCGGCGTCGGAAGCCTCCTGTTCCGCATCCTGTCCCGCCAGCCGCTCCACATCGGCCATGACCTGCTCTACAAAGGGGGAGGGGGCGTCCCCGTCTCGCTCCAACCGCTCCCGGATGGCGGCGGGGTCAATGTCCTCAAAGTTGCCCAGCTCGGCCTGGGTGAAAAATCTGTCCTCCTTCACCAGACGGGCGAGATGGCGCTGCACCTTCGTCCAGGGCAGATCGGCAGCCGCGCCCTCCACGGTGACAGGAAAGGCCGGGAGAGCATCGCCGTACTCGTTTTTCAGCCATTCCGCCGTTCCCCGGTCACGGGCATGGTCGGCCATGTACTGCTGTACCCTGCGCTTGCTGTCCATATTGCCGTTCCACCCTTGGAGGGCGGCGTCAATATCTGCCGGGGTGATCTCCCTGGGCGGCACCGTGGCCGGAATGGGAGGTGCGCCGCCCGGTACATGAACAGGGGTGTCAGCTTCCTGCCCCGATGCTTCCGCCTGGGGAACAGAAGAAGGACCGGGCGCTTCCGCGCTCGGCCCCTCTTGGGCAGGTCTATTCGGTTCGTTTAGCTGTAGATCAGCTCCGTCAGGATGATTTCCTCCGCCTGGGCCTTGCAGTTGTTCATCAGCCCCACCCACTTCATCGGGTCGCTGGCCTTCAACTGCTCCGTCGCCCCCGCCGCTTCCGCCAGCCCCGGCATCATCTGCTCCAACCGGCTGTTGGCCGTGTCCTCGATCTCCAGCAGGTGCTGGAACAGCGTCCCCTTCAGCGTTAGGCGGTTGAACAGCCCCGGACGGTGTTCCTTCAGATACGTCCGGCGCATCCTCCCGTACTTGCCCAGGTCCCGGTCCGGCTGCTCCCCCAGGGTCAGGTTGGGGATCAGCACGTCCCCCATCTGCGTGTACGTCAGCTTGTTCTCCATGCTCGGCGCTCCTTTCTGCGGATTTTTCCCGCTCATATTTTTTGATGGTCACTTCGATCTGCCGCAGTACCGCCTCGCTGCCCTGGCTCACCGCCGTGCCCAGTTCGGTGAGGGTGTCCGGGGTGTTGAAGTCAAACACATTCAGAAAATCCTCGTGGTGGAAGTAGTTTTCCGCTTCCAATCCGCATCGGGACAAGAGAACGTAGGTCATGCTGACAGCGGCGGCGCTTTTGAACTGCACTCCGATGTTATACGCATCATACTCCGCTAAAAAGCTGCCGTCAACGATGTCGAGGATGTCCTGCTTGTGTTCATACCAATAGTCCGCCATAAACTGGACGGCGATTTTCTCCAACTGCTCCGGCAAACTGCCGTCCCCGGCAGGCGCATCAAAACGCTGTGCCAACGCCGCAGACACCGCCTCCCGGTGTTTCTCCTGGTACTGCCACAGCCGGGGCCGCGTTTCTTCATCTCCGCCCGTGTCGGACACATCGAAAACGTACCGCAGGAACGGCTTGCCGCCGCTGTTGTCAATGATGGCAATACCCGTGGAACCCCGGCGCACATACCGGCGCATCCGCTCATTCCAGAAATCGTACTCGGCGCAGGCGGTGGCATCGGGCCGCTGGGCATAGATCAGGAGCTGCTCCGGGAAGGGGTATTTATAGAGCCGCCCCGCCGTGCGGAGGAACGCCGTCCATGCCTGATGGCTGGCGGTGATCTGCCCAGCGGTATGGTCGGCCAACTGTGCATAGGCTTGGAGCTTATTCGCCATAGGCAGGGGCCTCCGTCTCAAAATCCGGGAACAGCTCCAGGGCGGCGAACTCCGCGTCGCTCATGCGCCCCAGCTTGGTCAGGGCGCTGTCCGTCAGCGCCCGCAGCTCGTCCTCGTCCGGCTCCAGGTAGCCCCGCATTTCGGTGAGCGCGGCGATCACGCCCGTGCGGGTGCCGGTGCCGTTGTAGATGCACAGAAGGTTGGTTTCCTCAAACGTGAAATTTTCCATGTCAAATCTCCTTTTCCGCGCTCTTTTTGGGCGCTGTCTTGTTCCGCCCCGGCTGGGGTTGGTTTTTGAGCTGGGCCACAACAGATTTTTTCTGCCCCTTTTCCCTATGTACGGCACCGGCCAGATCCGTCAGGGAAATGGTCTGTCCCGCCTTGACCTGGGCTTCCAGCTCCGCCACTGTGGGTTTTGGGGTGAGAAAGTCCGGCAACTGTGCAAAGCCGAAGCTGTCGCAGTAATGACACGTTACCACACCACCCCGGCTCAGCGCAATGATGTCACTGACCGACATAGAGGGGTGTTGAAAATCTGCCGGGTGTTCATTGTTGAACTGATACCAAAGCTGATCCAGGGCAGCGTCCACGCTGTCGGCGGCGGACAAGGGGGCTGTGTAGACCAAATCATAATTGCCGCGCTCCACCGTTCGGCCTTTGGATCTCAGCCAGTCCAGGGATTCAAAGCGGATATCCCGCAGGGCGTCATCGTCCTTGACCTGATAGATGGCAAAGCAGTCCGCGCTATGATCCAGGAACGCCCGCTCCCGTTCCTCCTGGTGCTGCATCCTGTCCAGCACTGCCCGCCGAAACTCCGGGCTTTGCTCCCATTCCTCGCGGGGGACGGCAAGCATCATCCCCTCCGGCAGCTCCATGATGTCATCCGGCTCAAAAACCATGGCGGGGTCTTTCCCGGCCTCCACCATGTAGACGGTCATATCCTGTTCCAGCAGGATTACCGCCTGCTCCCTGGACAGAGGCAAAAGATCGCTGTCCTCGGTCAGTCTGTCCAATGTCAGGGAATCGTCCGGCACAGGGTACTCGTCCAGTATGGTGTCCGGCAATTCGTCCGGCGGAGAAATGGCTGCGGCAACCGGTGCGGGCTGTTCCTGCTCCGGCCCCTGGGTCAGCCTGTCCAGACGCGCCAGCAGTTCCCCGGCCTCCGCCGTCCCGGTGCCCTCCCGGACAAACTTTTCCAGCACAGCCCGAACCATAGACGGGTCGGCCCGCAGGTCGCGGGCCAGATTTGCCTTGAGCTGTTCCCGGTTCTCCGGGGGAAAATTCTTGTCGATCTGCCCAGCGGCGTACAGCCGATCCATCAGCTCCAGCATATCGCCCATGAACCGCTCCGGGGTGTCCGGCAGATCCGCCACCGGCGCATCCTGTGCCCCGATCAGCCCATCCAGCCGTTTCAGCATAGACTTGGCTTTCATGGAATCCATATGCTCGACAAGATAATTCAGCGGGTCACGAACGCCGTCAAAATATCCTTTCTCCATTTCGGTCACAAGGTTGGCAATGGACTGCTCCCTGGGGTCTGAGGTGAAGGGGTGTTCCAACGCCCCCGCCTGATGGAGCTGGTTCATATAGTCGTACAGGTCAGCGGCAAACTGCTCCAAAGTGTCGGGCGCGTCCTGCTCCGTCTGCTGGGCGGTCAGGCCGATGCCCCGTTCCTTGCAGATTTCCGCAAAATGACGGTCAATGCTGTTGATCAGGGCGCTGGCCGTCTTGCAGATAGTCTCCAAACTGGCTTTCAGCTCCGGCAAAGACCTGTCCTTGGACCATGTGGCGATATAGCCCAGGCTGTTGGCCCCGGTCTCAATGCCGTAATACTGGCACACCGTATAGGAAACGCTCTCCGCCTCCACTTCCATCGTATTTTCATCCTTGGGCTTGGGCGGTTCCTTGGTTACATCCCCAGCGGCGGCGGTCAGCCGGTCCTTCTCCCGGCTGTGGAGTACGGCATGGGTGATCTCGTGGACGGTGGCACACACCGTCTGCACCTGGCTCATGCCCTCTTGGATGGAGATGATCTGATCGTCATGATTGCACAGGCCGTCCAAACCGGGTCTCAGCGGTTCCACGTTGATGGACATGGGGGAGGTGCGCCGCAGGGCCTCCATGAACGCCTCGTACTGCTCCACATCCCCGGTCAGATTGGAAACAAGGCTGGGGAGGGGCGCTCCTTCGGTCTGGCTCACGTCGAACACCTTTACCGGCTTGAACAGCGGTATTTCAATTTCCCGTTCCTCCGTGACAGCATTCCCATCTTCGTCCAACACCGGCGCTTTGGTGTCCGGATCCAGCTTCATTTCCTCAATCTTCCTCTTGAACGGCGTGGGGGCGATGATGGTCAGGCCCTTCTCCCCCTGTTTCACATGACGCCCGAATTGGTTTTTCCACTTATTATAGCCCGCCACATGGGTGGCGTTGGGCATCTGCATATGGATCAGGATGGTGTTGTTGACGGAATAGGTGTGGAACCGGGACATGGTACGCAAATACTCCGCATACCGCTCACTTTGGAACAACTCCTGTATGCTGCCCTCAATGCCCGCCACGATCTGCTTGACCTGTTCCCGGTTGCTGGGCTTTTTTTCAGCCACGATGATTTCCTCCCTTCAATTTGATAGCCCGAAACAGGGGGCCAGGGGTCCCTGCTCCGGGCTGATTTCCGCAAATAGAAGCCGCTTTTTGCCCTCCGAGGGTAAATCCCTGGCCCCACTCGTTTTCACGCCTTGAAAGCCTTGCGCCGCAACGGGTCTGCGCCCTCTATTTGCGGAAACTGAGGGTGCGTCTGCGCTTTCTCGCCGTGTCTTTTCTCCGGCGCTCCTGACGGGCACATTTGGGGCAGTATTTCACCGCGTTGCAGGTCGCGGCGATGGGAGCGCCGCAAATACGGCAGCTCTTGGAGGGCCGCACCGCCATGACCTCCCCATACAGCTCCAGGTCGGCGGGCAGGACGGCAGCTTTGAAATAGCGGCACACCAGGGCGTTGGTGATGGATTGGGGGCAGACGCAGGGATCTCCATCGTCCAGCAGAAGGCAAAACCCGCCGTCATGATTGGCACAGAGGCGGCGGATCAGCCGCTTCACCCTGCGGGCCTGTCCCTCGCTCATGCGGGGCAGCTCACCCATGGTCGAACACCAGCTTATAATTGGCCCTGGCCCCATCGTCCTCCAGCACCACCATGGCGTCGTAGGTTTTCCCGGTTTTCTCCGAGAAACAGCCGGTGAGCTTTACCCGGCCCTTGTTCAGCAGAGCGGCGGCGATAGCCTTGGTGAGGGCCTTTTTCTTGGCTGTGAAAAATTTGCTGTCTTTCCACAGGACAAAGCGGCACTCTCGGTTCTCGCAGAAAAAGCCCTTTTTATTTTCCACCACAGCGCCGCCGCACCGGGGGCAGGGGCCGACAGACTCCCGATCCGAGGGGAACAGGACATCCGCGCCGGGGACGGGCTGATAGGTGTTCACCAGCTCCTTCACCATGGCGGCGATGCCCTCCATGAAGTCCTCCGGGGACAGCTCCCCTCGCTCCACCTGTCCCAGCCGCTGTTCCCAATCGGAGGTGAGCAGGGGCGATTGCAGGGCTTCCGGCAGGACGGCCACCAGGGAGCTGCCCGCCTGGGTGGGCAGGAGGCTGGTGACCTTTTGGGCTTTTTTCCGCTCCACCAGCCCGGTGTCCACCAGCTTTTCCAGGATGGCGGCGCGGGTGGCCGGAGTTCCAATGCCGCGCCGTTCCGCATCATCGGGCATATCCTCCGCCCCGGCGCACTCCATGCTGGCGAGGATGGTGTCCTCGGTGAAGTGCTTGGGCGGGGCCGTCTGGCCCTCCTTCACCTGGACGGCCTCCACCGCCAGCGTCTGGCCCTGGGCCAGATCGTCCGGCAGAAGGGCGTCCTTGACCGGCTTGACACAGGCCCGCCAGCCCATGTCCAGTACCGTTTTCCCCTTGGCTGTGAAGCTGTGCCCGCCGCACTCCGCCGTCACGGTGGTCTCGGCATACCGATAGGCGGGAGAAACCGCCCGGATCAGCCCCAGCGACACCAGCCGCAGCACTTCACGCTCCCCTATGGGCAGGGCGGAGAGGTCGGCGGTGGCGGTGCTTTGGGTGGGGACGATGGCGTGGTGGTCGCTGACCTTTGCGCTGTCGCACACCTGGGAGGCCAGGATGGGATCTGCCGCCATCACCCCGCAGATCACAGCAGCGGCAGACACCAGGGCAGGGACGCTCCCCTCCATATCGTCCGTCAGATACCGGCTGTCTGTCCGGGGATAAGTACACAGCTTCTTTTCATAGAGGGCCTGGAGGTAGTCCAGGGTCTGCTGGGCGGTGTAGCCCAGGATTCGGTTGGCCTCCCGCTGGAGGGTGGTCAGGTCGTAGAGGGCCGGGGGTCGCTCGGTTTTCTCTTTCCGCTCCACCGCCTGGACGGTGGCGGTGCCACCCTCACAGGCGGCGGCGATGGCGGCGGCGTCCTCTTTTCCGCTGATCCGCTCCCCGGTGAGGGCCATGCCGCCGCAGGTCAGCTCCACCGTGTAGAACGGCTCCGGCTCAAAGGCGGCGATCTCTGCCTCCCGCTGGGCGATCATCGCCAGCGTGGGGGACATGACCCGCCCGACGTTCAGCGTCCGGCCATACAGCAGGGAGAACAGCCGGGTGGCGTTGATGCCCACCAGCCAATCCGCCTTTTGGCGACACAGCGCCGCTTGGTGCAGGCCGTCATAGTCGTGGCCGGGGCGGAGGTTGTCGAACCCCTCCCGGATGGCGCTGTCCTCCATGCTGCTGATCCACAGCCGTTTCAACGGCTTGGTGCAGCCCGCCAGATGGTAGGCCGTGCGAAAGATCAGCTCGCCCTCCCGGCCAGCGTCACAGGCGTTTACCACCTCGGACACATCCTCCCGGCGAAACAGGGTGCGTAGAACGTCAAACCGCTCCCGCTTGTCCTTCCCAATGGTGAAGCGCCAGTTTTCCGGCAGGATGGGCAGATCCTCCCGCCTCCATTTGTCATAGCTGGGATTATAGGCGGCAGGTTCGGCCAGCCCCGCCAGATGACCGATGCACCAGCTCACCAGCCAGCCATTTCCCTCCATGTGGCCCTCCTTCCGGGCCGTGGCCCCCAGCACCTGAGCGATGCCCATGGCAACCGAGGGCTTTTCCGCAATCACAAGGCGATACACAAAAATCACATCCTTTATTAAATTTGAATATCCGGCACAAAACTTTTCATTCCAGTCTCTTGGAAATACGTCCGATGTGTGTTATTCTGTCTATAGTGGAAGGTAGGTGTGCCGCTATGGGTGAATTGCTTCACGAAAATTCTTACGGCATCAAAATGATCCGCGAGGATTTCAAAAAAAGAAGCCAGGTAAAGGTGTTGCTTGAGGACGGCGCAAAACGGTATATCCATCGCATCTACCGCTTCAATAGAATCGAGGCGCAGTTTGATTCTCCCTATCTCTCCTGGGCAAATCTGGACTGTTGTGGCGGTTGGGCCTACGACGAGAAATACCTTGATACCGCTGTCCAGATGGGGGCAAAGCTCTTTGCTGACAGGGCGCTTTCATTACGTGCGGCTTCCGATCAGATGGCGAAGGAAGAAGCCCTTCAACAATTCCGAGATTTTTCCGCTTCCCTTCCTAATGGTATATTTGCTGACGTAACCGGCACATTGGACGAGGATGGTATTTTGTATACCTTTATCTGCCGGGAAGGAACAATCGCTGATTATCTCGATCTGAAAGGCGTCTTTGAGTTTTATGAAAAACTTGGCGTTTTTCTTCCGCCCGCCCTTAAAGCAGAGGTCACAGAACTATGTGGGATAGAGATAAAGCGTTATGGTGGAAAGGAACCACCGTATCTTTTTTACAGAAGCAATACTGATGCTGAATTAGTCACAACAGGTCTCCTTTTGGGTTATCCGATTGAATCAACCGCAAGCATCCTTTGCGGATATTGACGCGCCTCTTTACAAAGCAAGCGACCCCAAACGGGGCCGCTTGCTTTTATTTCACTCGTCCTCTCCGCCCTCCGGCTCGTCCCCGGCGTCGCTGTACTCGTTGTCATCACCGTAGTCGTAGTCATCCAGGTCGGCGCTGCCCTTGGTGTCCGGCTTTTTCTTCTTGAATTTCAAGAAATAGGCCGCACCGCCCCCGGCCAGCAGCGCCAGCCCCACAACGGCCAGCAGGCCGCTCCCGCCGCCGGACTTCTCCGGCTCCGGGCCTGGGTCGGGCTGCTGAGATTCCACCGGGGCCGACGGCTCAGGCTCCTTGCCCACACACTCGGTCATGTTCACCGCGCACAGCGGACAGGAGGTGTTCACCGCCCCGGCGTGGCACTTCTCCGCGCAGGAACAGGCGGCGGGTTCGCCTTGCTCTATCAGCGCGGCAAGGTCGGCTTCGTCCACCTTGTTCAGAAAATAGGTCTGATACTGTTCCTCTTTGCCGTTCACCGGGGCGTCGTAGTCGATCACGATGTAAAAGGTGTGCCCGTCCCGGCCCTCCACCGTGATGAACTGCTTGTGGGTGTCCTTATCGTAGAGCATATCTCGGGTGGAAAACTCGCTGCCGGGGGACAACGGCTCCCCCTGGGTGGGCGTCTGCTGGGTGCCGGGGACAGGCTGGCCCGTCTGCTGGGGATCGGCGGGCGTGGTAGGCTGGGGGGAGGGGGTGCCCTGGCTCCAGTATTCCAGAACCTTATCGCTCCCATCCTCCGGCCCGCCGCCCGCAAAGGCGGTGAGGGGCAGCGTGGTGCAGCACAGCACCGCCGCCAGCACCACGGTCAGGAGGCGCTTACATTTCCCCATGGGCAGCGTCCTCCTGTTCCACCGGGCGGGCGGCGCGGATGAGCGCGGCAAGCTGATCCGGGTCCAGCCCCACGCCCCGAACCAGGCCGATGATGTCCAGGTTTTCCAGCTCGGTGCGCTGCTTGGTCAGCTCCGCCTGCCGCGCTTCCAGCTCGGCGATCTTGGCGGCGTTCTTCTGATATTCCGTGTTGATCTTCTTGATTTTCGGGTTCATGGTGAAAACTCCTTTCAAGGTTCCCGAAGTCTGCCAAAGCCATAAAAATGATTCTGCCAGTACGGGGTGTTGATGTTGGCGTAGGAAATGGGCGATCCGCAATGGATCATCATCCCATTGCCCACATAGATGCCCACATGGGAGGGCCTGTCAGGGTATGGCGCGTCATAGGTGCCGATGAAGAACACCAAATCGCCGGGTTTGGCGTTGGCCCTGGACACGGGGGTGCAGACATCCTCCAGACCCATTACCCCCAGCCGCCCATAGTTCCAGCCGCTGTGATTGATCACCCAGGACACATAGCCGGAACAGTCGAAGGAGGTGGAGGGGTTGGTGCCGCCCCACACATAGGGGAAGCCCAAATATTTCTCCGCCTCTTTGAGCATGGCGGCGAACACTTCATCCTCCAGCGCCTCCGGCGGCACGTCGTAGTCCAGATAGTTTTCCCGCTGGGAAGCGTTTGGGTATTCGGTGATGGGGAACAGGTCCGGGCGGTTGCCCAGGGTAGACATATAGCTGGCATAAAGGTGCATCCCGTCCTCGTCCAGCACATAGACAGGCAGATGGGACAGGTCGGAGTTGACCAGCTTCACCTTGCAGATGGTGTATTCATACGGCTGACGGTTCTCGTCATAGCGGGTCTGGCGGGTCACGGTCTCAGTGAGGATATACTGCCGGTCAAAGAGCATTTCCAGGGTGGGCCGCACCTGTTCCAGCGTCCAGGCCCCCCGGTGGTAGGCGGTGAGCAGGGAGATCAGCACATAGGGGTCGTGTCCGATCTCGTCCAGGTCGAATTGATATTCGTCATGGCCGGGGTGCAGCGTGGCATAGTTGTCCAGCTCGTTTTTCAGCGCGGCCTCCATCCCGGCGTAAGCGGCCTCCGCCCCCAGCATATCCGCATCGGCGGAGGGATAGGTGGAACCGCCCAGGCCGGACAGCACACCCTCCACCAGCGCCGTGCAGGAGGACAGCCCATTGAGGAACACGGACACCGCCAGGAACAGGGCTATCGCAGCAGCGAAGCCCTTTTTATGTTTCCAGACGAAATTGCCGCTGGCCCTGGATCTCTCCGCCGCCTGTTTTGCCGCTTTCATGGCGTTCTCCATGGTGGCGGCGACGCCCTCCCCGGAACGCACCGAGGCGGCGTACTGCTTGCGGATGGCTTGCTTCTGCCGCCACCGGGAGATTGGGTTGCTGGCAAATTGGGGATTGTCCCGGAGGTGCTTCTGATAGAGGGCGTTCACATTGGCCTTGCCCAGCCGCATCCGGGCTTTTTCCGCCTCCCGGTAGGGTTTCAGCTTCTGAGCGCGGCGGGAGTGCGCCGCCAGCCGGACGCCGCCCTCGGCGGTTTCTTCCAGCCGGTGGGCGCTCTCCACACCCACATTTTCCTGTTCCGCCTCCTGAATTTTTCGGTGGGCCTGGGCAGAAGCGGCGGTGAGCGGCGCGGCCTTGACGGTGTGCGCCAATTTGGACACGGGGGCGGGCTTGTCCATGTCCTCAAACCGTAGGTGGGGCTTGGACTTGCCCGTGGCCGGGTCCGCCTGCTGGTATTTCACCAGCTTTTTCTTTTTGGGCACCTTGGCCTGGGCCGCGTCCGCTTTATCAGCAACCTTGTCAGCGCGACGGATATGCTCCTTCAGCCGGGGATCTCCGCGCTCGGCGTCGGTGAACTGGAGGCGTGAATTTTTAGGCTGGCTCACCGCTCGGCCTCACGGGTCTTTCTCAGCAGGCCGGAACCGGGCGGCGCGGGGACCGCCGCCTTTTTCTGCGCCAACTGACGCCGGACGGAGGGGCGTTCCCATCTGCCCCGCCCTGGCCTGTCAGCACTTTGCCGCTGGGGAGCTGTATTGTTCAAAAAACTCATGTGTGGTCATCTCCTTTCACAAATTTCAGTCCGTCCCAGGCGGCTGATAGGGGACGCCGATGTAGTCCAGCACCTTTCCGCAGCCTAATTTGTTGACACAAAAATCGTGCTGCTTGGGGTGGGTCAGGGCCATACGCTGGAAGCGGTTCGGCTCCTTCTCCAGATGCAGGCCGAACATACAGAACATACAGCCCGTGCGCTGCGCCCCGGTGGTGACGAGCTTCCCGTTTTTCTCCACAATGTCCCCATAAATGGAGGCATAAGGGATGCCGGTCAAGCGCAGGTATTGAAGGGCGTCCTGCTCCGTCCAGAAGGACAGCGGCTTGGAGGCTGGTTCCTTTTTATCGTAGGCATTGCAGCCGGTTTGCAGAAAAGCCCCCTCCCTCCGCTTGCTCTCACAGGCCATCGTCCCCATGATGGCAGCCCTGCCGGTCTGGCGGGCGTACTTGTGGAGGGGCCTCGTTTTCATAGCGCCGCAGCAGTATTCGGAAATGGGAAATGGCGCTTCCAGCAGGAAGCGCCATTTCATATACCGCCCGCAGAACCAGGATGGGGAACCATCCGAGTTCATGCCGTTCAACTGTTTGATTGCCCAGTTGCTGCCCTTCCTGGCGTAGTAGATACGTTTTGCCACATCTTTTGATATGACCGGGTATCCGTACTGCTCAATGATCTGGGTGAAGGGCATGATGGGTTGCAGCCACACCACATTGGGGATAGCGCGGACGAAATCCTGGATTTCCGGGTATTCCATGCCAGTATCGGCATAGGCGGCGGGCACATCCGGGTAGAGGCCCCGCACCAAATTCAAAAGCAGGGTTGAATCCTTCCCTCCGCTGAAGGAGACAAATACTTTTCCTCCATAGTGTTCATACCATTCCCGGATTTTTGTTTGGCTCTCCCGGATTTTCCGTTCCAGCGGCCACGTCTGCATGGTGAGCAGATCCTGCTTGGTGTAGACGGCCTCCCTCATGCGGAGACCTCCTGGGGCTTCGTGGTCATGATGCGGTACAGCTCGGTGTCCTTGGGGAAGCGATCCACAAAGGGCAGGATCACATTGCCGTAGAACAGCAGCCCCTCGCCCTCCCCGGAGTGGGTAACGTAGGAAAGCTGGTGGGGGCTGATGTTGAGCTGCTTGGCGAGGATCTTCCTGTCCCCAGCCGCCTGATTGAGCATATAGATGAAGTCGGAGTTTTCAAATATATTCTCGATCTCCCGGCTGGCAAGCAGGTCTTTGATGTTCTGCGTGATGCCGGTGGGAACGCCGCCCCATTTTCTGAACCGCTTCCAAATCTCCACGCTCCAACTCGCCAGCTCTCCCTTCAAGAGCAGATGGAACTCGTCCACATAGTAGCGGGTGGTCTTACCCAGCCCCCGGTTGACGGTGACGCGGTTCCACACCTGATCCTGGATGACCAGCATACCGAGCTGCTTCAACTGCTTGCCCAGCTCCTTGATGTCGTAGCAGACAATGCGGTTGTCGATATCCACATTGGTGCGGTGGTTGAACACATTGAGGGAGCCGGTGACGTAGATCTCCAGCGCCGTGGCGATGAACTGCGCCTCCTTTTCCTCCTGCGCCCGCAGGGTATCATAGAGATCGCCCAGGATGGGCATATTCTCCGGCCTGGGGTCGGAGAGGTATTTCTGATAGACCTGCCGCACACAGCGGTCTATCACCGTTTTCTCCACCGGCTGGAGGCCGTCCTTGCTCCCCACCACGATGTCGCAGAACGAGAGCAGGAAGTCCACCTTCAGCGACAGCGGGTTTTCATCGTCGGAGTAGTCCAGGTTGAGGTCCATGGGGTTGACGTGCTGCCTGCTGGTGGGGGAGATTTTGATTACCTGCCCGTCCAGCCGCTGGACGAGGGGGTAATACTCCGCCTCCGGGTCACAGATGATGATGTCATCATCCGTCACCAGGAACACATTCAAAATCTCCCGTTTGGCAGAGAAGGACTTGCCGCTGCCGGGGGTGCCCAGGATCAGACCATTGGGATTTTTAAGAGCCTTTCTGTCCACCATGATGAGGTTGTTGGAAAGCGCGTTCAGCCCGTAGTACAGCGCCTCGCTGCCGTTCTGAAACAGCTCCTGGGTGGTGAAGGGGACGAAGATGGCCGTGCTGGAGGTGGTGAGGCCCCGCTGGATCTCCACCTGGTTATAGCCCAGGGGGAGGGAGGACATAAGGCCCTGCTCCTGCTGAAAGTCCAGCCGGGTGAGCTGGCAGTTGTATTTCTGCGCGATGCTGGACGCCTGGAACACGTTGTTGTCGAGCTGCCGCTGGCTGTCCGCCGTGTTCAGCACCAGGAACGTCACCAGGAACATCCGCTCGTTCCGGCTTTGGAGGTCTTGCAGCAGTTTCTTGGCCTCCGCGCCATAGGTGGCGAGGTCGGAGGGGATGATGTCCATGTCGTACCCGGCGCGAACCGCCTTTTTCTGCTCGTCGATCTTGGCCCGGTCCAGGTCGGTGATTTTCCGCTTCACCGTCTTGATGGCGCTGATCTGATCCACAGACTGGATGTGGAGGTTGACGATCTGGCTGCTCTCCATGTCCAGGAAATCCGCCAGCATCCTGTCGTTCAGCTCCGGGGCCAGGATTTGCAGGAAGCTGACCGCGCCGAACAGCTTCCCCATGCGGAACACCCGCCCATTCTTGAACTCAAAGGAGCTGGGAGCGATGAAATCCTTGGTGGACAGCCCGGAGGGGGCCAGCCAATCCCAGGAGAAGCGGAACGGCTCCTGCCCATCCATGTGGAAGATGCCGTGGAGCAGGCGCAGGCGCTCCATGCCGTCCATGGGGGCACAGGCCACACCCAGGCGCTTGAAGTTGTTCATGATGTCCATTTCAATGCGCTCCAGCCGGGGCTTGGCGGTCTTGATACTGTCCGCGTCGATGCCGAAGGTGAGAAACTTGGTTTTTGTCAGGCCGTTGTTCCCCTTGGCAAGCTGGTTTTGCAGCATTTCCGAGTATTCCTCCCGCACATCGTTGAACTTGTCCCCCCGCAGGGGAATGACCACGCTCCGGGCATAGCCATCCTGGGCGGTGGACAGGTTCAAAAAGGAGAGCTGGAAGCGGATGGAACTGTCAAAATAGTTGAGGAAGTCCGACCAGCCCTCGAAAATGGCGGTCTTGTCCTCGTTCTGACTGAGTTGGTAGTTGATGTCCTGGAACTGTACCGTCTTGGTGTAGAAGGTATCGGTGACGCGGCAAATGCCGTCCGGGTACATTCGCTGATAGGGGATGCTGTCCTGGGCGGACAGCTCCTGCTTGTCGGTGCCCTTGGCCCTGGCGATGGCCGCTTCCACCTGCCGCCGATCCTCGTGGGAAAGACGCTTACCGCCTTTTTGCCGGGGCGGTCTGGCCTGGGGATCCGGCTTTTTCCCGAACAGGCGGCGAATGAAATTTTTGATGGCCGTGATAAACAATGTGATACACCTCCTTGTCTAATTGATCCTGCCGCTCCAAGGCGGCATAGAAGTTGTTGGTTTTATAGGGGCGCTGCTTGGGGCACAAGAAGCAGACGTTCAGCACGTTGCACAGCACCTTTTCCAGCGGCTGGCCGTGCTTTTCATAGACGCCCAGCATAAAAAAGGGCAGCATGACCAGGATCATGCACATCGCCGCCGCGCTGCTCCCCAGCGGCCCTTTGAGCAAAAAGAAAAGCGGGATGCCGAGTACAGCACCGCCGCCGAAGCAAATGAGCTGGCGTTTTGTCAGATTGAACGCCACCTTGGTTTTTACTTTGGTTAAGTCCTTGGGGACCGGGACATAGGCCATTATTGATTCTCCTTTTACACTATTCGTATTGCCGCTCTGTTACACGATTTCGGACACCCGCTACTTATCCATGTAATCGTGTAAGCATTGATTTTCGCCCATGAGGTTTCCCACTTTGCGGGGGTCGCAGACCGGAAGCGCAGAAATATCACTCAAATCACAAAATAATTGCGTTTTTGCATTGTTTTGGCGGAAACTTCGCTCTCTACAAGGCAGAAAATCAACGTATCTTTTTTCGATGAAACCGATATGAACACTTATAAGGTATCCATCATGTTAGAGGATGTGCGAAAATACCTGTGTATATCAAACATTTATGCCTGTTAATATAGCCCAAAAAGCAGATATTTCTCCTTTGAAATTTGGCAGCACAAGACAATAATATGGAGCTTACTTGTATAAATTGCTATGTTTGTTAACTTTCTTTTCCTATCCTCTTTGTTGGTTCAATACCCTTTTCTTGAAAAAGAACTTAACATTCAGATTGTTGTTACATATAATAAAAGAGGAAACATAAAGCGCAAAAAATGCAAAGGAGAAATTGGCCATGAACGCTATTTTACTTATAGCAATTATCCTTGCACCTATCTTTATATTGGGCGTATGCAGTAAAAGCAATTTTGTACTTGTAGTAGAATTCTCAATCACCCCTCCAAAAATCAAAATTAAGCTGGAAAAGAAACAAGAGAAGCCAGCAAAGGCAAAGAAAAAGACTTGATTTGACATTCCTATCGGAGAAACATTACCGTGCTTCTCTGTCTGTCCTGTGCTGCTGGGGTGCCCTGTCCGGGGCCGGGGCGGGACGCTCCGCCGACTTTGCCGCGTTTTTCAGCGCGTCCAGCACCGAGGCCCGCGTCTGTGCGCCACGGGAGGCCAACTGCTCCATCACCTTCTGATACTCGCCCAGGACGGCGGTGTGCAATGCCTTCCGCATCTCCGGCGTGGTGGGGAAGCAGACATCATGATACTCGCCCTTGCCGTTTTTCCTGTCGGGCATGGCTACAAACACACCCTTCTCGCTGTCCATGACGCGGATGCCCGTGACGGCAAAGCAGCCGCCCAGGGTCACGTTGGCAAAGGCCAGCAGGTTGCCGTCCTCCTTGGACGGTGTGATCTTCACGCTTATATCCAGCGGGGCGGGCCGTTCCACACCGTTGGGCTGGGTATTGTTTTCGTTCATTGGAAATCCTCCTATCTTATGTTATCAGTGTGCCGCAAACAGGCTCTTGGACAGGCTCCCCGTTTTGAACAGGGTGAAGCACAGCAGCACCGTATAGCCCATGCACGTCCAGATGGCCGCGCTGATATCGTCGCTGACGGCGATCCCCTGCACCAGCACCGCGTAGATCGCCACGCACACCATGATGAGGAACGCCTGGAAGCCCAGGGCGAACAGGGACTTCAAATAGTTCTGCCCCATGCCGCCCCATTCCCTGCCCAGCATCGCGGCCATGGGGATGGGGGCCATGCTGGTGACAAGGTATATCTCCAGCATACGGCCATAGGTGATGATGAAAATGCAGATGGTCAGCGCCCACATGGTAATGCCCACGATCAGCGACTGTACCCACAGGCCCAGCAGCGGCCCCAGATCCATCTCCAGAAGCCGTTCCTCCATGTCGGGCATGACGGCGGACAGGTCGATGCTGGTATCCCCGATGATGATGCCGGACGCCTGGTTTACCACGCCCTGGGCAACGTCGAATATACCCATCACGATATTCCAGGTGTTGGTGACGATCAGAATGGCGCAGGCCGTCTTAAAAATCCAGCGGAAGAACACCGCCGTCTCAATATCATGAAAATTGTTCTTGTCCATGAGGATCTGCACCAGCTCCAGCGTCATGACAAAGGCCAGGATCACCCCGGCCACAGGTAGCACCACATTTTGGGACAGGGTTTGAACCATGTTGAAAATGCTGGCGTTCCACGCCTGGGGCGTACTGCCCACCTGGGAGGCGATATCGCCCACCTTCTCGTTCACGCTGTCGAACATCCCGGACAGGTTGCTCATGATACCGCTCACCAGGATATCCTTCAGCCAGCCGGTGATGGCGTCCCATAGAAAATCCATAGGGGTCTGGCCCTCCTTTCAGCGCCCCTCCCGCCTGGGGCGGGAGAGGCTGTGGTTGGGATGGGACACGATCAGCCGAACAGCCCGGACAGCAGGGGGACCAGGGTGGTGCCCAGCAGGATGATGCCTCCGCCCGCCATAAGCTGCTTCATGCCCTGGCTGCGGGCACCGGGGTTGTCGTTGCCGTAAGCCTCCAGCAGATTTACCGCGCCCCACACGCCCAGGCCAGCGCCCAGGGCGATCACCAGGGTTTTCAGAACGTCGATTGCAGACTGAAAAAATGCCATAAGTACCTCCAAAAAATTTTAGATTTTTGAGGGCACATTTTCCCTTTCTTTATTCCGCCGCCCCCGGCTGCTCCGGGTCGGCGGCGTTATCCTCCCCCGATACGTCTACCTCGTACACGTCATAGACCTCGGAGGGCTTTGGCTTAAGCCGGGTGGACAGAAAACGCACGATGTCAAATGCGTTTTTCTTGTCCGCGTCGGCAAGGAACCGATAGTTGGGATGCTGGGTGATGTCGAACTTGTCCGAGAGGAACGGCCTCACGCCCCGCAGTTGCAGGATGCACTTGCCGCCGTCCAACACCGCCAGCTCGTCCACGTCCATCAGGGCTTTGCCCAGCTTTTGATAGTTCAACGAATGGGACAGCTCCCGGCCCCGGCTCTCGCCGGTGTTGAACGTATCAATCGTCTCTTTGCCCAGGGCGGTGGACAGATCCTTCAGCGTGGACGGCTCTTTACCGCCCAGGAAGATGGAGCAGTCACAGTTGCCGATGATGGTGTCCGCGTTGTCCTTATAGATGGCCTTGAGCTGGCTTTGGGCCTGGAGGACGAGGCAGGCGGAGATCTCCCGGCTTCGGATGGTAGCCATCAGCTTTTCCAACCGGGGGATCTGCCCGATGTTGGCGCACTCGTCGATCAGGCACCGCACATGGACGGGCAGACGGCCCCCATACACATCGTCCGCCTTTTCACACAGCAGGTTGAATAGCTGGATGAGGTAGGAGACGCCGCGCCTTGCCGGATTTCTCCGGTAGGTTTCGGCGCTCCCCCTCCCGAACCGGACGGACACCTCTCGGCGTATCCGGCTCTCCGTCTACAAAACTTAGGTTTGGATGCTGTTATAACAGCATGGGCATAGGGCAAGGGATTTCCGGCGGATACGCAGCATGACGCGCTCCCACTCGGTTTCACCCTTTAGGTCTTTCAACTTTCGGACGTGGTGCATTACAATTTCTTTTGTCTCCGCACCACAAAGCTCACAAATGCCATTTTTCAGCCGGTGGAGCAGACTGCGCTCCTTGGTGTACTTTCGGAAGTTTGGCATAATGTCTGAAAAATCCGGGGCAGCTTTTACGTTTTGCTGAAATCCATCGTGGTAAAATTGGAGTTCCTTGTCACCACCCTTGGTGCTGTATTTCACAGAGAAGATACCGTCACGTACATATTTGGCCTTGATGTGCTTGTAGGTGGTACGGTATTTGCAGCCAAAGGTTTTGAACAGGCTTCCCCGCATAATTCTGTAAAAGTTGTTCAGAACAGACACATTTGCCGCCAGCCTGTAGTAATTGTACAGTCCGCGGATTTCCGAATTGAATTTGCTTACGATTTGTGCGTCCGGCATATTGATGAGCTTTCCTCGGTAGGTTGGCTTCCATATCTCTTTTCCGTCAGGGCACTTTTTGATATACATCGCTCTGAATTCCAGCAGCTTATTGAACCACTTTTCATGGGGGAGATACAGCTTGACCTGTCCGTTCCAGTGACGTTTGAGATTTCCGTTTTTATCACGGGAGTAATCCTGGCTTCTTGAAACCGTCAGGTCATAGCCGAGGAAGCGTACCAGCTCCGCAGAGTGGGTGATTTTTGTTTTTTCCTCCGATAATGTCAAATTCAGCTTGTCATGGAGAAATGCACGTAATTTCCCTTTGATTTCCTCCGCGTCAGCTTTTGGCCCTATAACCCCAATGATAAAGTCATCCGCATATCTTACGTACTGGATTTTCTTAAACGTGGGGTCGATAGCCGGAAAACACGGGATAGAGCGCAGTTTTGCATAGAGTTCGTCTACGCGGCCTTTTGCCCGCAGGACTTCGGCCTCGTCTCCTTGCTCCACTGCTGTTTTGCGCTTTTTCTCCCAATAGTGCGCCAACGCCAGAGTCTGCGAGTATTCTTTCTGCGGTTTGCGGTAGCTGTCCTGCCTGTCATATTTCGATTTGAGCTTTTCTACGAATGCGTCCAGTTCGCTGAGATAGATATTTGCAAGGATTGGACTGACCCCGGAGCCTTGGGGAGTGCCGCTGTAAGTCGTGTTATATTCCCAATTTTCCAGATAACCTGCCCGGAGAAATTTCCAAAGCAGTTCGATGAAGCTCTCGTCGGTAATACGCCGTCTGACGATGCTGATGAGAATATGGTGGTCGATATTGTCGAAGCAGCCCTTGATGTCGCCCTCTACGAACCATTTCACGCCTGTGAACGTCCGCTTTACTTCGGTCAGACACGTATGACAACTCCGATTAGGCCGGAACCCGTGAGAATGGACAGAAAATCCAGGTTCATAGATGGCCTCCAGCATGACCCTGACTACTTCCTGCACCAGTTTGTCATCCGTGGATGGAATACCCAGTGGCCGTTTTTTGCCACTGTTTTTCTTTGCGATATACTTTCGCTTGGCTGGCTGTGGCTGATAGCTGTGGTCTTTCAACGATGCGATGATTCGATTGACCCTCGCCATGCTCATGCCATCCAGCGTATTCCCGTCTGTTCCCGCTGTCATGCTCCCCTCTGAGGATGCAATTTTCTGATAAGCCAGCAGATACATTTCGGGATTGTAGAGATTACGGTATAGCCGTTTGAATTGGTAGCTTTTGTCCTTTGCTTTGTCACCTAAGTTTTTCAATATAACTTCTGGACTTCTCATAGTGTCTCTCACACCTTTCCGCAGATTATATTGAGCAGTAGACTGTCTCACTTCGCCATGTGGACGGCTTTCCCGCCCTCGGACTACTATTGAGACTGTGTTACCTTGGCGGATATTCAGGGCCGCTTTTCTCATAGCGCCCATAGCCATTTCTGGCTTTCCGCTTTAGGCAATCCCCATTTAGCTTCAATGGAACATGAGTTGCCGTATTGTCGGATGGGATTTTTCGCCACTTTGCGCCGTTTCTCCCACGGCTGCCTGCTCCGAGTATCTCACAACGCCCCTACACTCAAGTTTGTTGCCGGAGCACCGGCGGCTGAAACTCCTTTACGCCGGAGACGATGTTATATCTTGCTCGTGACTATCCTTTAGGCAGTTTAGCTTTCATCCTCATATACAGCTTTTCATCCTATTGTGCCTTGCTCACCGCATGGAGTTTGCGGCAGCGCACTCTCCGACATGCTACACTCCCTGTCAGGTTTCCCATTCCAGATAAGTCGGGGGATGATAGGTTGCTTTCAGTCTGTTTTGGGCCTCCTTTTCCCATTAAATTTGCTGATTGCGTTGATACTTTTACCTACTGTTTTCTCAAAACAGCATTCCAAAGAAACCGCGCCCGGATTTATTGTTTGACGCGCCCGGGCTTATGGGCGCACGTATAGCACATGGAAATCAAAAAATTAAAGGAATCATCCGTGTCGCTCATGATGAAGAACAGCGCCGTTTTTTGGTCGCCCAGGGTGTCCAGCTCCAGCTCGTCATAGGCCGTGACCTCCCGCAGCTCCGCGATGTCGAAGGGGGCCAGACGTGCGCCGCAGCTCACAAGGATCGACTTTGCGGTTTTGCCCGCCGCCAAGCGATATTTAGCATATTGACGCACGGCAAAGTGATTTGGCTCCCGTTCAGCCAATTCCTCAAACATCAGGTCAACGGGATTCTTAAATTCTTCATCGTCCTCCCGGACTTCCATGGCGTTGATGAACTCAATGAGGGTGGCGAAGTTCTGTTCCTCCACCGGGGCCTCGTAGTGGATGAATCCGATCAGGGCGCAGTACAGAAGCGTCTCGGCCTTCTCCCAAAAGGCGTCCCCGCCTTTCTGCTCCCCCTTGGTGTTGGAGATCAGCGTTGTCACCAGCTTCAAAATGTCCTTTTCGCTGTGGATATAGGCGAATGGGTTATAGTGCATGGATTTTTTGAAGTTGATGGTGTTGAAAATCTTAATCCTGTACCCATTGCGCTGGAGTAATTTCCCGGCGTTGATCACGATGTCCCCTTTCGGGTCAGTGACTACAAACGATACTGGATAAGTTTTCGACGTACATTGCATCAGGTTGGGGGTAAGAAAAAACCTCGTTTTGCCGCTGCCGGAACCGCCGACGATCAGCACATTTTTGTTCCGGGCGGTCTTGGGATCTTTGGGGCGGTTGTTCATGGTAAGCCGTTCCGTCTGCGTCAGGATGATGTTGTCCTCAAAGGCCGGGGCGATATAGGGGGCGATGTCCGCCGCCGTTCCCCAACGAGCGGTGCCATATTCCATGTTTCGCCGGAACTTCTTGGCGTTCTTGGCCTTGTAATAGACCGCCGCCCGCAGCAGCACACCGCACACCAGCCCCACCAGCAGATCGAAAGGATGGAAGCTGGGGAGGCTGTCCTGGAACGCGGCGGAGATGCCGTCCAACAGGTGCAGCAGCTTTTGGGAGGCGTCCGCCCCCTCCGCCAGCCGCCACGCCTGCCCCAGCTTGGTGGCAAACAGACCGATCACCCCATAGGGCAGGTTGGACAGCGCCAGCTTTTTCACATTCACCTGCTTCACCGCTCCAGATCCCTCCGCTTCTCCCGGTTCACCACCGTATTCTTCACCAGCTCCTTAAAGTGAGCCAGCCGTTGCAGCACCGAGGGCCGGGACGCCTTTTTGACCTTGTTCCCGGCGTACTCGTTGAACGCGGCGGTGAGGGCGTCGGCGTCGCGGGACTTGAAGAAAATCAGGAACCGGGGCGGGTCGCTGCTCCTGTCCCGCTTGATGGCGTAGTCCACCCCATACTTCCGGGCGATGCGCTCAAAATCCTTGATGGTGGGGTCGTTGATCTCAATGTTGGACACGCCCTGATCCTGCCCGATAAGCTGCTTCACCGTCTGCTTTCCATGGGGGATCACGGGGCTGTCCCGGCTGCGCCGCTTCTGCTGCTTGACCTCCCGGCGGTGGGCCAGATACTTGGAAATGGCCGATTTGAACATCCGGCCCGTGAGCTTGCTCCCGTTGATCGCCAGCGTGAGCGTTTTGTTTTCCACTTCCTCCTGCAAAAATGATCACCTCTCCTGGCCCCGGCACTTCTGCCGGAGCTGTAAAAATTCGTTCCAGTCCTTCCCCCTGGGCGGGGTGTGAACGGCCACGGCATAACCCTGGGCCGCGTACTTTCCTTTCAGGCGGTTCGCCGCCTCCCGCCCCGGCCCGTCCGCGTCCAGGCACAGGTCAATGCGCCGGAGCTGGGAATAGTCCCGGAGATAGCTGTCCAGCGGCCCCTCGTAAAGACCGCACAGGGCCACGGCGCTGTCCTTCACATTGCGGTGCAGGGTGCGGTAGCTCATCAGGTCGATGGGGGCCTCAAAGACGAATACCCGCATGGATTTTTCGCCGCAGGGAAGCCGGAAGCCGATCTCCTTATCGCTGCCGGGGACTCCGGCCCGGAAAGATGTGCCGTCCTTGTCATAGGTGCCCCGCTTGGCGGCGTACACGGCCTTGCCCTGGCCGTCCTTCCCCACGAAAACACAGTTATGGTATTTTTCTTCCTCGTAGAGCAGCCCAGCGGTGATGAAGTCCCGGATCACCTGGGGCGCGACACACCGCGTCTGATTCAGATAGGCGGTGACGCGGCGATTGTCCTGGTTGGGCGGTGGAAGGGCAAACGGGATGGCCTCTTTGGGGGCTGGAGGCGGCGGAGGGGCGCGGCGATCCCGCACCCCTCCGTGATAGTCCAGCAGGAACTCCACCGCTTTTGTGAAGCTCATGCCCTGGAACCGCTCTAAAAAGGAGATGGCGTCCCCGCCCCGCAGCTCCGAGTAACGGAACCAGGTGCGCCGATCCCGGATGCGGATGCTGTCCATCTCCCTGGTGGTGAAATAGCGGCCAACTTTCTTGACGTGGTAGCCCAGGGAAGTGAGCAGGTCTGGCAGGTCGGTGTCCCTGGCGGTCTCCATTTCCTCCGCCGTGAACAGATCCTCCCAGCTATGTGCTTCCCTGGCCTGAGACATCATCGGGCTTCACCATCCCTGGCCGACCCTTTCTGTGAGGAACGCTGACCGACCTCCCGCACCGCGTCCCGCAGTTTTTCCCGGACAGACTGTTTCCCCGGTCCCGCGTCATGGAGACGGGCCAAAGCGGTGCGATCCTCCACCGCTAAATCCCGCACCATCTCAACCCGTTCCGCCGTTATGAAACGGTCCATATCAGCTTGATCGAAATATCGCGGGGCGGTATAGGTTCCGTCAATTTTCTGCAAGGCAGACTGCCACCGATCCCAGTTATCGGGACAGTGGAACAGGACCGTTCCATTTTGGAGCATCACGGCTCCTTCCGGCATGGAATCCTGGTACATGACGAAACGGGGATAAGCCTTCCCAGGATTCGAACTGTTCTTGAAGTCGAATTGGCACGCGGGGCGTTCCTCGGCGTACAGCTCTATTCCTTCCATTCGCTCTAAACCGGTCCATTCCAGATTGGCGTCCTCAATGTCGGCACAGGCGGCGGCAATGTTCTGGTCCGAAAAAAGGTTCGCCGCCGCATTGTCGGCAAAACGCTCTATCGCGGCGGAGCTGCCAAAAAAATATGCGTAGCTTAATATCAGGTTTCGGATCCCTTGTGACAGATGAAAGCCATTCAATTCAGATTTTTCCAAAAATCGAGCGGCGGGAGCAATATCATGGCCACGTCCAACGGCATATGCAGGTGCGGAACGCAGGACGATTTCCTGTTCCGCCTGGATCCCTATTAAAACATCGTCAAAGCCATAGTTTAGCCCCAGAGCGCGGTTTTTCAGATACTCCGCCAGATGCCTCAAATCCAGAAGCTGGCTTCTATCTTGAACGGTATTGGCGTACCGGCAGAGAAGCTGCCAATTATCAGGACACCTGTGCGCGATATACACATAATCGGTGAGCATATACTGTGCCCGCCCGACAGGGGAATGAATATCCGGCCTGTCATGACGGCAGGTATTCCAGTAGTGTTCGTGCCCCGGATACACTTGAATAATCCCTCCTTCCAGCCAGCCCAGCAGTTGTCGCTGGAGCTGATCTAATTGTGCCGCGCCGCCCAGCGCATGGACGGCGCGGCACAAAGTCATCTTTTAATATCCCGTCTTGGGCAGGGAGGGCACGACAGGTTTGCCGTACACCGTAGTCACCCAGCGGGACACAGCCTGAACCCAGATACCGTTGTAGGTGCCGCCCACATCGGCCACATTGACAAAGGATGTGGTGGCAATGCGCTTGGCGGCGGTGCAGTACAGCATGGGCTTCTCCACCTGGGCAAAGCCAGCGGGGGCCTGACCGAACACGAACATGATCTCGGTGACGCGCTCGTTGGACGCCAGCCCCAGGGCGGTGGCGGACGCCGCCAGGGTGTAGTTCTTGCTGGTGGACAGGTTATCCGCCAGCGTCCGGGGTTCGCCGCCGTTCACCCGGTAGGTGATCTTATAGGTTCCAGGGAAATTGTAGGTGCCCGTCACCACCTTGTCCAGCCTGACCTCGGCGGGCAGGGTATCGCGCCAGTAGAAGGAAGTGAGCATGACATTGGAGTTGTTGCCGATGTCGCTGAACACATAGCGCACGGGCTGGCCCGCCATGATCTGCTTGGGGCCGGTCTTGGTGATGGACACGCCGGTGGAGAGGGCCTTGTTGGTCACTTCAAAGCGGACGATCTCACCCGCGTGTTCCAGGTAGGCCGTCAGCTCCTGGTCGCTCACCCCGTAATTGGCCGGGGCCTTGACCTCCCGAATGGTGTACCGGCCCAGGGGCAGGGGCTTGGAGGTTGCCACGCCCCGGCTGTCCGAACGGATGGTATCCACCAAATTCCCGGCCTTGTCCCGAATTTCAAAAACCGCGCCCTCCAGTAGCGTCCCGGCGGGCAGGCCGTTGGTGGAATTGTAGTCGGCGGATTTTTTGGTGATCTGGATTTGGGCGGTGATGGGGGTGTTTTTCCACTCGATCAGCGTGGTCTCCCCGGCGGTCACATAGACCGTTTTCATCTGCGTATCGGGGATATAACCCGGATTTTCCAACTCCCGCAGATAATAGCGGCCACCGTCCGTCAGGCCCTCAATGTAGACGTAGCCGGAATTGTCGCTGGTGTATTGCCCAATGGGGGTGTTGGTGCTGTCGTAGAGCAGGAAGGTGACGCCGTAGATTCCCTTGCCGGTGACGGAATCCGTCTTATGAATCATGATCCCGCTGAAGGGCTTGTTTTTCACCGTCAGCGTGGTTGTTTTGCCATCCTGCACCGTGAAATCGTGATGGGTGGCGTCCAGCTTGAAGCCCTGCGCCGCCTCAGTCTCAACGGCATAGTAGCTGCCAGCGTCCAGGTTGACGTGGACGCGGCCATCCTTGCCGGTGGTGACGGCCTCCACCAAAGCGCCGTCCATCTTCCTGATCTCGAAGGTGGTGCCGGGGATGCGCTGGGTGCTGTCGCTGGCGGACACCTTGATCAGCTCCAGCCCGCCCTCGGCCTTGTTGAAGAAGGTCATGGTCTGCCCCTGGCCCACCTTAATTTTGATGGACTGGGGCGTGGTGTCCAGCACGTAGCCGCTGGCGGCCCTGGTTTCCCTGGCGGTGATGGTGACGCCGGGTTCCAGCCCCTCAATGACGATGCGCCCGTTGCGGTCAGTTGTGTACTCGCCGTTGTTCGGCCCCACCACCGCGCCGCTGCTGTCGGTGACAAGGAAGGTTACGCCCTGGATGGGGTCGGTGGTGCCGTCCACATACTTCTGGATGGTCAGCGTAGTCTTGGGATCGTTCTCCACCACCACATCGTTGCCGCCCCCGGTTGTCCCGCCCGGATTGGTGGGTGTGCCCCCGGTGCCGGAGCTGCCGGCGAGGGTGTTGGCCCCATTTTTCACGGTGATCACCTGGGGCGTGGTGTTCAGCACGTAGCCATCCGGCACACGGGTCTCCACCACCACCACGGTGCTGTTGGGCACGAGGCCGGTGACGGTGGCGGTGCCGTCCTTCCCGGTGGTGCAGGTCGCCAGCACGTTCCCATTGCCGTCCTTCACCGCGAAGGAGGTGTTGGGCACGGGCTTACCCGTCACAGAATCCAGTTTCGTGATGGTGAGGGAACAAAGAGGCTCGTTGAGGAAGGTCAACGTCTGGGTGTCCAGCGGGTTCACAGTGACCGTCTGCACCTGGGTGGACTGGTCGATCACGTAGCCGGGGGCAGGCTTGGTTTCCTTTGCCACGATGGTGCCTACCACGCCGGAAATGCGGATCTCGCCCTTATCGTCGGTGGTATAGAGGCCGTTGCTGGACAGGTGGCCGTTGTCATTGTCCACATAGCCGCCGTTGGCATAGGTGAGCTGGAACTGTGCGCCGGGGATCATCTTGCCGGAAACCTTATCCTTCTTCTCAATGACGAGGGTGCCCGCCCGCTTGTTCCAAAACGTGAGCTGCTGCACACGCCCGCCCACGATCTTGATGTCCTGGGGGGTGCCGTCCAGCACGAAGCCCTCCACCGTCTTGACCTCGCGGGCGATGACGGTGGTGCCGGGTTCGATGCCCTCCAGCACGATCTCCCCGGCCTTGTCCGTGTAATACACGCCGTCGTCCGGGCCAACCGCCGCGCCAGCGCCGTCCACCACCTTGAAGCAAACGCCGGAGAGCGGCTCGTTCTCAGTGCCCTCAATGAATTTGCGGATGATAAGGGTAGTCCCCGGCTCGTTGTCAAAGATCAGGCTGTTGGCAACGCCGGAGCGCACCACGATATTTTTCGGCGTCTCGTCCAGGATGTAGCCCACCGGGGCCTTTTTCTCGGACACCACGATGGTGGAATTGGGGGCCAGCCCTGTGACGGTTACGGTGCCGTCGGTGCCGGTGGTGTAAAGGCCGTTGTTGGGGCCGATCACATGGCCGGAGCTGTCCCGAACCAGGAACTCAGCGCCCTTCAACGGCTTCTTGGTCACGGCGTCCCGCTTCAAAATGGTGAGGGTGCAAAGGGGATCGTCATAAAAACGAAGGGTTTGTGTGTCCCCGGCGTTCACCACCACCGTCTGCGGGGTGGGGTCCTTGCGGTAGTTGTCCGGGGCGCGTTCCTCAGAAACCACATAGGTGCCGGGGAGCAGCTTGGACAACACGATCTGGCCGTTCTGATCGGTGGTGTAAAGACCGTTGGAGGAAGTCAGCCCCTCATTATCCGGCACCAGCTCGCCGCTGGCGGTCATGATCTTGAACTGAGCGCCAGCCAAGGGCTGCTTGGTCACTTTATCGTACTTCTCAACGATAAGGCCCCCCTTGCGGGTGTTTTTGATTACCACAGTTTGGGTATCACCGCCCTGACCGATCACCACATTGGTGGAGGGGGTGTCGATGACGTACCCGCCGTCCGGCGCTTTGATTTCATTGATGACGTAAGCGCCGGGGGCGAGGTTGGAGATGCGGATCTCCCCCTGGCTGTCGGTGGTGAAAATGCCGTTGGAGGTGAGGGAGGATGTGCCGATCACCCCGTCCAGCCCCACCTCGCAACCCGCCGCCGTGGTCACACGGAACTCGGCACCGGGCAAAACCTTATTGGTCTGGGAATCCCGTTTCTGAATGATCAGTTTTCCCTTGGGCTGGTTTTTGAAGGTGAGGACGCTGGTGCGGCCCTCTTTGATCTGGATGGTCTGCGATTGGGTGTCGATGATGAATCCGGGAGGGGCCTGCACCTCGGTGACGATCACGCTCTTGCCCGGTTTCAAACCCTCAATGCGGATCTCCCCGTTTTCATCGGTGCGGTAGATCCCGTTCGCGTCTCCGATGAGGGTGCCGTCCGCATAAGTGATCTTAAACTCGGCGTTCTGGAGGGTGATGGAAGGGTTGGTGGCACACACTTTGCGGATTAGGAGCAGACCGTCCGGCATATTGTCGAAGCGAACGGTGATGACGCTCTGCTCCCCGTTGTCCGCCAAAAAGACAGTCTCGGAGGAATTGATGATGGAATAACCATCCCCAGGATCGACTTCCTCTACGACATACGATCCCGGCTCCAGGCCGGTCCACATGGCGATGCCATTTTTGCCCGTTACCTTCTGGCCGATCACGGTGCCGCCCGTGCCGCTGGTGCCCGCCAGATAGCGGAGCTGGAAGGTGCATCCGGGCAGGGCTTCATGGGTGACGGAATCATACTTTTCAACGATTATCGCATTTTTCGGGGTGTTCTCGAAGGTGACGGTGTGATCCTTGCCCGCCGCCAGATAGATCTCCTGGGTATCGGGCTGCTTGATGGTGTAGCCGGGGGCGGGTTCCAGCTCTTTTACCTTGTACCAGCCCGTTTCCTGCCGCTCCAGGTGAATTTCCCCCTGAGCGTCGGTGTAGAAGGTGCCCAGGTCGTTGTATTCGCCGGTGTTGGTATCGTCGCTGCCCCGCCAGACCTGGAACTTCACGCCCTCGATGGGACTGCCGGTGATGGAATCCACCTTTTTGATGAACAGATCCGGCTTACGCAGGTTGCTCAATTCCAGGGTGGTGGTCTTGTTTTCCTCCAAATAGATGGTGTGGACGGTATCATCGGCCACCCAGCCATTCTTGGGCTTGACCTCCTGGACGGTATAAGCGCCGGGGTTCAGCCCCTCCAGCACGATCAGGCCCTCGGCGTTGGTGAAGTGCTGCTCGTCATAACCGCCGTTGACCTCCGCAATGCGGAACAGAACGCCGGAGAGGGGTTCGCCGGTCTGCTGGTCGATTTTCAGCAGGCGCAGACCGGGCTTGGTGCTGTTCACAAAGTCCACCACCACGTCCTGGTCCTTGATAGCGTCGATCCAGACGGTTTTTCGATTGTTGGTGTCCAGCAGGTAGGGAGCGGGCACGTCCGTTTCCTCAATTTCATAGCACCCGCTGGGCATATCGGAGAGGGTGGCCTTACCGTCCGCGCCCGTCACTACGTCGTTCTCATAGCCCAGGTTGACTCCACGAATGTGGAAGCTGGTGTTGGGGACGGGTTCGCCGGTCTCAGTGTTCCGCTTGGTAATCGTCAGGCTGCGCTTGTGATGGTTCATTTTTTCCACCACAATGGTCTGCTCCCCCTGCAAATCCTCGGCGTTGACGTGGACGCCCACCGGGGAACGGTCACAGTCGAAACCAGCAGGGGCGGACACCTCCCGGAACTCATAGTAGCCCTCGGTGACGTTGGACACGATGATGGTGCCGTCCTCTTTGGTTTCCTCGGTGCCGATCACCTGTCCGTCCCGGAGGATGACAAAAATAGCGCCAGCCAGGGGGCTGCCGCTCTCGTCCACCTTCTTCAGCATGACCTTGACCTTGGAGCTGTTCTCGAAGATCAGGGAAATGTCATGTTCCCCGTCCCACACAAAGGGCTGCTTCACCTTGGAAACATCGGAACTGAGGATAAACCCCTCCGGCGGGGTGATTTCCTCGGCGATGTAGCTGCCGGTGGGCAGCTCGGAAAAGTCCAGATCCTCCTTCAGAATGTAGCCGCCGTCCTTGGTGACGTACTCGCTCATAAAGCTGCCGCCATCGTCCAGCTTGACGCTGGTGATGCGGATCACCGCGCCGGGGATGCCCACAGTGGGGTTGTCGGCATCCACCTTGCGGATGGTGCCGTCCCCCTCGGTGGTGGTCGTGGAATTGTAAAAGGTGAAAGTGTTGCCGATGGAGCTGTTGGGCAGCACCGTCACAGTCTGGGATTCCGTCTGGGCCACATAGCCCTCCGGCGCGGATTCCTCCGTGATTTTGTACTGGCCCGCAATCAAATCGTCGGCCTCGGCGGTGAGGGTAAAGGTGCCGTCCGCGCCGGTTTCCCTGGTGACGGAGAAATCGCTGTTCCCGTCCATGCCCTCCACTTTGAAGGTGACACCGGGGATGGGCTTGTTGGTGCCCGCCTCCAGCTTCTTCACGGTGAGCTTGACCGTATCGTTTTTAGGATCAGGATCGGGCACGGCAATGAGCAGATGCTGCATGGGCACCCCGGACTGGCCCGCCAGCTTCCAGGGCTGGGACTTATCCCATTCATAGATCCACAGGTGATACTCGTGGAAGTATTCCGGGTGATCCAGCACCAGATTGACCCCGGTGGCAATGTAGTCATAGGCGGAGTTGCCCGTTTTGCCGCCGTCCGCGCTGTCGATGATGGAATGGGTGTTGATGGCGTCCCAATCCTTTATCCAGGAGGATTGGCCGTAGGTGCGGTGGTACAGTTTCATCGCCGCCACAAATTCCTCCGCCATTTGCTCAATGAAGCCCTCCCGGTTGCTGTTTACATCCAGGATGGCCCCATGCTCATAGAGCCAGCTCCCTGCCTGGGCCACCAGGAACCAAATGTCGGACCAATACTCGGTCCAATGCCCCAGCCCCGCAGCATTGCCCGCGTCGGTGAAGTCGCCGTAGGTGAGGGCGTAGATATAGGTGAGCAGAACCTTCAGCGAGGCGTTGTCTACCTCGCTCTTATAGTTCCATTTCTGCCCATTGGCTGCGGGGCCGAGGGTGCCCTTCTGATAGGCGCACAGGGCGCGGATCGGGGCATCCAGGCCGGGGACATTGACCTGTTCATTGAACACATAGGGCAGGCCCACGTTGTTGATAACGCTGCTGGCGGCCTTGTAGCGGACGGATTTGCCGCCGATCTTCATATAGTCCGAGGACTTTTGCGTGATACTGGCGGGGGCCGAGGACAGGCCCGTGGCGGCAAAGGCCGACAGGGGCAGGACGCCCACGACGCACACCAGCGCCAGAAGCAGGCTGACGGCCCGCTTGATGATGTTGTTCTTCAAAATGAAAACCTCCTTTGACATGGAACAGGGCCAGACCGAAAGGAATCGGTCTGGCCCTGCCAGTGTTGGTATTTGAATTGTGGAGATCATTGGGGGTATCGCGTGTAGAGAATGTAGGTGGGCTGATCCTCCAGCCACCATTGGGGGTACTGCCCGCCCCACCGGGCCTTGTTGTTGGTGCCGCTCTCGGTGGTGCTGATGTATTCGTCCGTCCTGTCCAGAACCACAACCACATGATGGGTCGCCCCGTTCCTATATTCTACGAGGTCTCCGGCCCTGATCTGCTCCCAGCTCGGCCGGTCCACCCGCCGCCAGGGGAGATCCCCAAAAGCGGTGTCGCTGCAAAGGGTGGCCCAGCCCGCGCAGTTGGTGGAGGACACCCCGTATGGGCCGTTGCTGGTGGAGCGGTAGGGGGCGGGGTAGACTGTGCCGGAGGGATAGACGGTCTTTAGGGCTTTGATCGCGGCCTGGACAGCTTCCTCCGAAGGGGCGGCGGAGGGGGAGGCCGGGGTTTGTTCACCCTGTTTCACTTCCTCCTGATAAGATGAATTGGGGTCGATGTGGACGCTGTTGGTGGCGGGGTCATACTCCACGCCGAAGTCAACGGCCTGTCCGATGTCCCGGAGCTTTACGAAGTTGTTGCCATGGATGGAGTATGCCTCCATTTGGACGCGCTGGCCGTTGACGTAAATGGGCTGGCTGCTGAATGTGGCCTTGAGGTAGTCCGCCGCTTGCGCGGCGGGGCCGCAGAGGGTGATGCCGGTGAGGATGCCGATGCCCATAAAAATGACTTCCCGCGTTCTGTTCATATTCTCGCGCCTCCTTGAATGACGTGGTTTTTGTTTACACCCATATGATACCAAAGGCGGCGCGAAAAGTCGAGGATGTCAGCCGGGGGTCAGGAAGCGGCCACCGCCTTGACGTACCAGCGGTAGGCGGGCTGGTTCTCCACGCAGGTATAGAGGGTGATCTGATTGTGCGCGGTGGCGGACAGGCCGGAGGTATCGGTCACAGCCACCTTTGTGACGCTGGACACAGAATAGGTCATGGTGCCCAGCACGGTGGTGAAGGTAATGGTATCGCCGGATTTCAGCGTGTGGATCTTGCCGAAGTCGTTGCGGACGCCACGGTTGTGCCCCGCGATACAAACGTTGCCCAGCCAGATGCTGGTGCCCTCAAAGTGGCCCGCGCCTTTCAGCAGGGGGGCGCTGCCGGTGCCCTCATACACCCCCACCGTCAGGCCGATGGAGGGGATTTTAAGGGTGCCCAGGCTCCCGTTGGAATAGTAGAGGCTGGATGTGACCTCCGTGAACGCGGTGGCCTGACCGCCCGTGGAGCCGCCGCCGCTCACCGTGGGATAGCCAGAGCTGTCCAGGCTGGTGCTGGGGGCAGGGTAGCCGCTCCCCGTAGTGTTGGTGGGGGTGCCGCCATTGGGGTTGCCTACGCTGCCCACCTGGTTCACCAGCCCGCCGCTGAGAGCGCCGGGAACCAAATTTGGGGTGAGGTATTCCCCGGAGTTGGGCAGGTAGCTGGTGGGCGTCCCAAAGCCGGGCGGGATCAGGGCGGTGTTCTTGGAGCGGTCCACATTGGGGTTCTCCCATTCATAGATGGTGTCATCGCTGGTGGGACGGCCAAAGAGATAGTCCTCCGGGCCGTCGATGGTGTACTCCAGCGCATGGGCCGGGGCCACGCACAGGGCGGCGAGGGCCGCCGTCAAAAAGAAAATGCACAGGTGCCGTTTCATGTTCTTGCTCTCCTTCCTCTTTTGGTTTGGATGGCCCAAAATGCCGCCGCCGCGACAGCGGCCACGCCGCCCACACAGCCCAGGATGGGCAGCAGGGCCACGCCACCGCCCTCGTCAGAGTTGGCGTCGGGGGCCGGGGATTCGGGCTGGCTGGATTCCTGGGCGTCCTTTTCGTCCTCGGCCAGCTCCACGCTGCCGAAGACGGCCGTGTAAGTCACCACCTCGCAATCGGTTTTGGCGACCTGCCCGGTGTAGCTGGCTGTTACCGTGTAGCCGGTGGCGGAGCGGGTGCTGGAGGTGCCGGTGTAGGAGGCGGTGGCGGTGTAAAAGCCGTTCTCACCGCCGGACCACTCCACAGCGCCCAGGGTCAGGGTCTTGCCCCCGTCCGTGATCGTCTTGGGGATCAGCTCCAGGTCGGCGTCGGACAGGTTGGGATAGGTCCGGGTGGCGGACAGGCTGCGGGTGTTGGTTTTGTAGCCTTTGGCCTCCACCTTCACGGAGGTGTAGTCCAGAGCCAGCAGGCCGGTGTGGCCGTCCTCGGTGGTGACTTCCCGGTGGGGTTCCAACTGCTTCAAAATCTTGGACAGGTCGTTGGTGTCGCTGTCCATGGTGATGGTGTCGGTGTAATCCTGGGTGTCCACACCGATCTCGTCCTCCTTGATCATGTCCAGCAGGTAATAACGCCGCCCGCCGCGCTCAAAATCCTCGGTGGGGATGCCGGAGGGATCGTCGGACAGGGAGAGCTGGTATACCTTGCTGATGCGAAGCTCATCCAGGGGGCCGTAGGTGTACTCGTCCACCTTGATGGGGTAGAACGGCCCCCCGGACGCCATCGCCGGGGCCAGGGCGAGGCCCAGGGCCAGGACAGCGGTACACAGCAGCATCACGATTCGCTTTTTCATTTTGTCAAAGCTCCTTTCAAAGATTGAGATCGTCAGGGTTGCGCTGGGGCTTGGGTTTCTGGGACGGATGCTGGCCCACCGTTTCAGCCGCTTTGCGGAGCTGTTCCAGGACGGAGGGCTTGTCGGACAGGATGGGTGAAATCTCCGTCTGCACATAGCGCAAATAGTCCGGGTCATCCAGTTCACCAATGATTTCATCAATGGCATCATCATCGTCACCCGGCAGATCAAACGTCAGCGACCATCTGGAGGCCAGATAACTCAACGGGTCAGCGAGTTTAAGCAGCAGGTCAGCCTCACCATAAGCATAGGTAAAGCTGTTCCTCATGTAGTCATGCGCCGCCAAGGTGAGGGTGATGTTCTCACTCGCCGTTACCAGCTCCTGTTTGCTCTTACCCATCAGGGAGGCATTGTAGGCGGCGAGATTCTGATCCAAGCGGTCTTGCAGAGCTTGAACCTGCGGCCCGATCCGGCGTTCCTGTTCCTCCCGCGTCAAACGGAACTTGTCATAAGCGTTGATGCCGTCCAGAAGCTCACAGATGGGAAAGCCATCCTTATGGCTGTTTGCCTCCCAGCAGCTTTGAACCACGGCCAACGGGTTCTCAAAGCCCAGCAGCGCCTCCACCTCGGCGGAGGTGAACTTATGCTCCAGCTTCAAATACTCATGGCGCTCGATCAAGCCCCTTAACGCATAGACATCCTCCAATTCCGGCCCGCTGCTCCGTTTACCCAGCAGCGCGGCCTCCCAAATCAGGCACTTGTCCAGCCGCTCAAACAGTTTTTTCTTGTCCTCGGTTGTCTTTCGGGGCATATCCCTACCTCCCCCGGCCCTGGCCCTTCACGGTCAGGATGCCGTCCAAGGTGGTGGCGGTGATGTGCAGGCGCTCGGCGGTGGCGATGTCGTTTTTCACAGTCTCGTCCACCCGCTGCCCGCACACCACCAGGACGCGGGAGCGGCGCAGGTAGTCCCGCGCCATATCCAGGCTGTCTTTGTGTTCCTGGGGGATGCCGTCATGGATGAAGCGGCCAGTGAGCAGGATGGGGCAGATGGGCGAGTAGCCCGCCTCGTACACCTGGCGGCAGTAGCGGGCGGCGGTCTCGGTGTTCTCGCACTCGTTGCCGCTCCAGGCGGCGGTGATGTAGGCAAGGGGTCGTTTCATGGCACAAATCCTTTCTCCCGGTGGCCGGGTAAAAAATAAAACGGCCTTTCAGCCGTTGTGCAGGTCGTGGTTGACCTGCATGGTGTAATGGTTGTCCATGGTGGAGGGCGCGTTGAACAGCGCCGCCAAAAGATAAGCCCTGGTGTTCCAGACGCGGGTGGTGTTTTCCTGGATGCCGTCCAGCACCTTCTCGATGTGGGTGGCGGTGATCTGCTGGAACCGCTGCTGGACAAAGGCTGTGGGATATTCCGCGTCCCGCCCGATCTTCATGGTGGGGGCGCGGGCCAAGGCCACCTCCAGCATGATCTCCACAAACTCGTCGAGCTGCGCCCGGTTGGAGGGGGTAGCCAGGAAGTCGTACTCGATCTGCGCCCTGATTTCATCCCGCCGCTCAAAAATTTCCTTCATTCCTTCCACGGGCTGCGCCGGGGGGGTAGAGGGAGGGAATGAATGAGTATTGGATCGCTGAATATTTGATTTTTGAGTAATGGATTGATTTATATTTAATTGGGCGCGGTTTTCCGTATGCGGGGCGTCCATATCCGGGGCAACCACATCCGGGTCAGCCATATCCGGCTTTCCCGTATCTGGCTGGCCCATATCTGGCGGGGTCGTATCTGGCCCGCCCGCATCCAGGGCAGGCAGCTCCTGGGGCTGCTCATAAATGACATACTCCGTATCTGTGATCCTCCCGTTGGCCCCGCGAAGCTGGCGGCGGACGATGTAGCCCGCCTTTTCCAGTTCCTTGATGGTGTTGCCGATGGCCTCCACCCCCTCTTTGCAGATGGCGGCGAGGCCCCTGGTGCTGTAGTTCCAATCGTCCGGGAAGGACAGGAACATGGACAGCAGCCCTTTGGCTTTCAGCGACAGGGCGGTATCCTTCAAATGATGGTTGGACATGACGGTGTAATCCCGCGTCCGCTCCACACGATAGACAGCCATGCTTCACTCACTTCCTACAGTAGATTTCTACGGCCTTACAGCTCGTAGATGGGCAGCGTATGCTCGTAGCACTGGCCGAACAGCTCAAACAGATTCTCGGCCAGTTCCTCCAGGTTGAGGCACATGGGGGTGTTCCAGGGGTCGCCCTGCTTGATCTCCCGGTACTCGGTGACAAATTCGCCGTCCCCAAAGTCCACAGACACGCAGGACACCACCACAAGGCTCATGTCCTCCAGCAGCCACAGCTCATAGCGCCGCTCCGCCAGCACCTGGGCGGCGTCGCTTTGGTCGAAATCGTCATACAGCAGGGTGGCCCGCTGGCCGAACAGATCCGCGCCCCGGTAGTTGAAGGTCTGAGGCTGCTTACCCTGGGTGGTGTAGGCGTACACGGTCTTGGCCTCGTGGCGGACGGCTTGGAGCAGGGAGTGGTAGTCCATGCCCTCCAGCAGTTCCTCCACCTCCCGCTCCTTGTAGCCCGGTTCCCCGATGCCGCTGCGGAACAGCCGGTCAATGACGTACTCCAGAGAACTCACGATATACATGGGAAATCCCTCCTTTGGGTTATTTTCGCTGCCGCCTCTTGGGCTTGGGGGGCATGATGTGCCCCTCAATGACGGCGGCGTGTTTGTAGACGCGGACACGGCCCTGCCGCTGGGCGGCCAGCACCTGGGCATAGCCGCCCTCGCTGAGAAAACGGCGCAGGTACTGGCCCTCCCGCCCCAAAGGACAGTCCGCCAGCACATAGAACTCGGCCATGTGCCGGGTATCGTCCCGGAACCGCTCCACGGCCAGCAGGTCATGGCCCGTGATGGGCTGATGGGGTGCTTTCACGCTTTTCCCTCCCTGTCTGTGATCTTCAAAACAGGACAGCCGTACCGGGCCACCAACAGGGCGTTGACGATCAGGCTGAATGCCAGGGTGTCCACCACCTCCGCGTTGGCGAGGTCGCTGACCATGGTGCCGGAGGAATCGGTGTAGATGTCCCGCGCCGCGCTGAACAGGGTGAAGTCATGGGGCGGGATGCCCCGCAGGTCGGCATAGCCGAACTCGATGCCGTGTTTGCAGAAGCAATTCCCCGCGCGGCGGCAAAGATCCTCGTTGGCGGTGAGCAGGTACATGGCGGCGTAGTAGGCCGGGGTGTTCCGTTTACGGCGGTATCCCTGCTCGATCTTGATACGCTCCATGCGCTGTTCATGGGCGGGGGTGAGAAACAGAGAGCCGGTGAACCGGCGGACCACGGAGCGCAGGCGGGCGTCCAGGTGTGCGCTGCGGGGGAAGGTGTCCCGGACGGCTTCCTCGTAGCCCACCACACCGGCCTCGATGCGCTCCACCAGCCAGGGACAGGCTTTAACGGTACATCCCCGCTTTTTGCCGCCGTACTTGGTACAGCGGGTGCAGTCCACATCCTCCGGCCCGTAATGGAATGTGTTGATTTGCAGCAATGGGTCTCCTTTCCCGGACAAAGAAAAAAGCCAGACAGAAAAACCGTCTGGCACCTTCATCATCCGATTATTATGGGGTCCCCGCGCAAGCCCAGCGAAGCGGGTTGCGTGGGGGAAGGCGGAACAGCGAAATGAGTGAGTTTCCGCCGCAGGGGGAAACGAACGATATGCAGCTTGTGACGCCGCTACCGCTCCTGTTGGCGCTGGCGTTTTTTCAGCCATTGATCCAGCAGTTTGATGATGGTGTCCTGCATCTGCTTGGGCGTATAGGAGCGGGGGAAGTATTTGCGGAGGGTGTCTGATGTGAACACGATCTTGTCCACCTCCGGCTTTTTTTCCTCCGTCATGATGTCCAGCATGGTGTCCTCGTTCAGCTTCCCCGACTGACTGAGCTGTTTCATCCGCTGGGCCTGGGACACCGAGGGCGTGGCCTGTTCACTCGCAATGGTTTCCACCAACAGGGCCTGTTCCTCCGGCTTGAGGGCGGCGATTTGATAGGCGGGGGTCACGGCGATCTTCTTATCGTCCACCATCTGCTGAAGCTCCGGGATCAACTGTGTCAGGGAGATGATGTTGCGGACCGTATCGCCGCTCATACCCATCTCCGCGCCGACTTCATCATCGCTGCGGAAATTCGCCGAATTATTCGGCGAATTATTTTCCTGCTCTTTTCGTGGCCGTCCAGCCTGCCGCCTGATAGCCTCCATCTTCATTTTGAGCGCCTTGGCCTTCTCCATGGGGGAGATGTTTTCCCGCTGAATATTGCTGTCCACCATAAAAATGATAGCGGTGTCCCGGTCCATTTCCCGGACGATCACCGGCATGGTGTCCAGCCCAGCCAGCTCACAGGCACGTTTGCGGCGGTGCCCTGATACCAGTTCATATCCGCCCCCCTCTCGGGGGCGGGCAATGGCGGGTTGAAGGACGCCGCTATCTTTGATGCTCTCAACGGTTTCTTTCATGGAATCATCATCCCGCACAGAAAAGGGATGATCCGGGAAGGGGTACAGTTCAGTCAGTGGGATCTGCTGCACCCGTTCCAGTTTGGCGTCCTGGCGCTCCTGCTCGGTGGAGAACAGGTCAGAGGCTGAAGCCAGCTCGACTTTTCGTGCGCTGCTTTTCAAGCTGTAGCACCTCCCGCGTCAGATTTCCATAGGCTTCCGCTACCTTCCCTCCGGGGTCGTAGGCAAAGATGCTTTTGCCCTCGGCGCTGGTTTCCTTGGCGCGGACAGAATGGGGTATCTCCGATTGGAATACCTTGATGTCGCTGCCGTAGGTGTCCCGGAGCAGGGCGCTGATCTCCCTGGCAAAGTTGGTTCGGCTGTCCACCATAGTGAGAAGGATGCCGTCGATCAGGAGCTTTGGATTGAGCTGCCGCCGTACCTTGGCAACGGTCTGTAAAAGCTGCTCTAACCCCTTCGCCGGAAGGTACTCCGCCTGGACGGGGACGATCAGACGATTGGCGGCGGCCAGGGCATTGACGGTGAGCATACCCAGGGACGGTTGACAGTCCAGCAGGATATGGGTGTACTGCTTCCGAACCGTGTCCAGGTATTGCCGCAGGACGGTCTCACGGCTCATGGCGTTCACCAGCGATACCTCCATGCCGGAGAGCTGGATGTTCGAGGGCATAAGATCCACCCCCTCCGGGTGGTGCAGGATGCCCTCACCGGGGATGATGGGCTGATCGTTCAGCACTTTGCCCATCATGTCCGAAAGGGTGATGGGCAGGTTGTCCGGCTGGGGATGGCCCAGGCTGATGGAAAGGCTGCTTTGAGGATCGCAGTCCACCAGCAGAACCTTTTTCCCGGCCTGGGCCAGTCCCACGCCGAGATTCACACAACTCGTCGATTTCCCTACACCGCCCTTTTGATTGACCAGGGCGATGACTTGGGCGTTCATAGGTATCAACTCCCTTTTCAAATAAAAGCGCCCCATCATAAAATGGGGATGAAAAAAGGGAGAACGTGGCTTAATGCTACATTCTCCCTATAATGCGATATTTGGTTGCTGAATTGACCTGCTTTTGGCTGTCATTTAAGGCTCTTTACAAAAGTGGTGTAGTAGTGGTGTAGTAGAAGGGACTGCGGCGCTTGAAACCGTTGATTTTGCAGGCTTTTTGAGAAATTTTCAAGATAGTGAGCTGTAATACAAAATCATAGAATAAAGGGATGCCTTATCCGATATGCCCATCGCCGAGATATAGGCAGAGGCTTCCACAATTTTTTCAGCATCATCCAGCGCCTCAAATTTCATCCCTGTGAGGACATTGGTTTCCTGATTTGCTTCTTGGGCAAGGACCACAGAGCTTCCACCTGTCTGTTGGATCACATAGTCTGTCAGCTGGGAGGTATAGGCCACAGCAGTGGAAATGACAGCGTTTGCAGCATCCTCCCGCGGCTTGACGATACCGCAGATTTTCAGTTCCAGAGCATCCTCCAAAAGCTGCTCTGCGTTCAAAGCCTTATCGCCAATATAGGAAAACGTGCCGTTCTCATGTTCGGCATAGTAACTGCTGGGCAAAACAAGATAAAAACGATGGCCGCTGATTTCCTCATAGCTCCAGTCCTTTGCGGTCACTTCTTCTCCCATTTTGATTTGCTCGGAGGCCTCCTCATAGTCCTCCGCTGTCAGCAGACCCAGTTGATAGAGAGTGCCGGCAGAAAGGGACTGATTCTCATCCAGAACCAACACCACCTCATCAAAATGCTCTGGCCAGGCCCCGTAAAGCATTTCATAGCTGTCGGTGACGATATGACTGACCATATTGCCGTCAGGGCTTGCCATCAGCTCGGAAAAATTCTCGGCCCCAGCAGATCCGCCCATCATCATTGACATATCTCCGATCCCGCCTGGCATGGAGCTGAATCCCCCGCCGGAACTGATTAAGGTCCCAACATCCGCGCCGCTATTAATCAACACTCCGTTCGCGTCATAAGAATAAACATCAAAGCACACATCATAGGTGTAGACAAATCCATTTTCCCCCAAATACTGATGGATTTCGCTGTTTGGGTCGTCCAAATAGCTCTTGAACGTTGTCAGGTTATTTTCTATGATACTGGCGAATACAGTTTCGCTCAGTTCAAGATCCCGGTAATCAGCGTGTACGCCATCCCGCAGTTCGGATCGCGTGTTTGGCCCGCCGATCCGCTGCCCGCCAGCCATCATGCCAGACATATCAAAGGTTTCCGCACTGATCGTGATGGGATAAGAGGTCATTGTGTCCTTCTGCATATCTGCGATATAGCGGTTTACACTGGAGGAAAGGGCCAGGATCAATGCAATGCCGATGATGCCAATGGAACCAGCAATAGATGTTAGCAGCGTCCGCCCTTTTTTTGTGCGCAAATTATTAAAGCTGAGCGACAATGCTGTGAGGAGCGACATTTTAGCCCGGCCCATGCTTTGATACTTTGGTGTCGGGAGCTCCCCCACTTCCGGGGTATAAGGCGCGGAATCGTCCGTAATCCTACCGTCCTGCAGTTTGACAATACGAGTGGAATACCGCTCCGCCAACTCAGAATTGTGAGTCACCATGACAACCAGACGCTCTTTAGAAACGTCCCGTAGCAGCTCCATGATCTGGAGGCTGGTGGCGGTGTCCAGTGCTCCGGTGGGCTCGTCGGCCAGAAGGATGCTTGGATTGTTGACCAACGCCCTTGCAATGGCCACTCGCTGCATCTGTCCCCCAGACATTTGATTGGGACGCTTATGGAGCTGATCCCCCAGCCCCACCTGAGTCAGCACCTGCTCTGCCCTTTGGCGGCGCTCCCTGCGAGAGATGCCGGAGATAGTCAGTGCCAACTCCACATTCGCGAGGATGGACTGGTGAGGAATCAAATTGTAGCTTTGGAAAACGAAGCCAACGGTGTGGTTTCGGTAGGAATCCCAGTCCTTATCCCTATATTTTTTGGTGGAGATGCCGTTGATCATTAATTCGCCGCTATCATATTGATCCAGTCCGCCGATGATATTCAGCAACGTGGTTTTACCAGAACCGCTGGGGCCAAGGATTGAAACAAATTCGCTGTCCCGAAAGCTCAAGCTGACATTGTCTAAGGCCTGCTGGATCAGATAGCCTGTTTTATATTGCTTCTTTATGTTTTGAATTTGCAGCATAGGTTTCCCTCCTGTTGCCGTTTAGTAACGAGATCATACGCTGTTTTTCTCAACTAAAACTCAACCAAATCTCAACTGAACCTCAATTTGATGTCGTTGAGGTTCAGTTGAGATTTTTGGTTTAAAATGCTTCCACAATATTGATATCTTTGCTATACTGTGAAAAAGAGGTGGTAGAAATGTTTCAAATCCTGGTGGTAGAGGACGATAATGAGCTGAGGGATCTTTTCTGTGCGGTTCTGACGGAAAATGGATACACTGCGGTTCCGGCTGTAGACGGAATTGATGCCTTTGATATTTTGGACGAGACGTATGTCGATTTGATTATTTCGGATATTATGATGCCGCGTATGGACGGGTTTGAGCTGATTAAAGCGTTGCGGGAAGCACATTACAACACGCCTGTTCTGATGATTACAGCAAGATCCAGTGCGGCGGATAAACGAGAAGGTTTCCGCATCGGCACAGATGATTATATGGTCAAGCCAATTGATGTCAATGAGATGGTATGGCGAGTGGAGGCCCTGCTGCGCCGATCCCAAATCGCCAGTCAGCGCAGGACAAAGCTGGGCGATACAATTCTTGACTGCGACACGTTGACCGTCCATACTGGCGGCGAGGAAACAGAGCTCCCTCAGAAGGAGTTCCTCCTCCTGTTCAAGCTGGCGGCCTCTCCCAACCACATATTTACGAGGCGTCAGCTCATGGACGATATATGGGGAGTGGACAGCGAAACGGACCCCCATACCCTAGACGTACATATTAGCAGGCTTAGAGAGCGTTTCCGTGGAAATCCAGACTTTGATATTATCACTATCCGCGGACTGGGTTATAAGGTGGTGAAGAAATGAAACTGCATCAGCGGACTATAAAAACAGCCGCAATGTTTTCCATTCTGCTTTTTTTGGTTTTGAGCATAACCATGACCCTTTCCACCGCCTTTGCTGTGTTGCTGTTTCGTATCGGTTTTTTGGATTCTCAGCATCTTCTGCGGGGGCTGTTCGTTACCCCAACGGTCAGCATCGTCATTGGAACAATTTTGTTTAGGCTGATTGGAAAACGCCCGCTAGAGCTGATCCTTGAAATCAGCAAAGCCACTCAAGAGGTGGCAAAAGGAAATTTCAATATCGAATTGAATGAGGATATACCAGCTTCTGAGATCCGGGAGATGGCCCACAATTTCAACGTAATGACCCGAGAGTTAGCTGGGACTGAAATTCTCCGAAATGATTTTATTGAAAACGTGTCCCATGAATTCAAGACACCTTTATCGGCGATTGAGGGATACGCCACACTGCTGCAGCGCAAAGAGCTTTCCGAAGAAAAACGGACTGAATATACTCGGCGCATCCTGTTTAACACACGGCGGCTTTCCACACTGATCGGTAATATTCTACTTTTGTCGCGGCTGGAACACCAAGAGATTGAAATTCAGAGGGAGTGGTTCTCCCTGGATGAGCAACTGCGGGAGGCTATCCTAATGTTGGAACCGCAGTGGAACGGAAAACATCTTGAGTTGGATATTGACCTAGATCCAGTGGACTGTTATGCCAACCGTGATCTACTCCTACAGATTTGGCAAAACCTGCTTGGAAACGCAATTAAATTTGTCAAGCAAGCCGGAAAAATCCGTGTACTGCTCAGGAAGATAGGAACTGACATTCAAGTTGTAATCCAAGACGATGGGATTGGCATGGATCAAGCGGTACTCCAACGAATATACGAAAAATTTTATCAAGGTGATACATCCCATAAAACAGCTGGGAATGGGCTGGGCCTTTCACTCACAAAAAGAATTGTTGACCTTCATGGCGGAAAAATTGAAGCGTCCAGCCAGGTGGGCGTGGGAACTACGTTTGTGATCACGCTGTCAGCACTTCCAGCTTCTTAGGAAGCACATTGAGCTGTCAGCCGTTCTTGTGCCAGAGCACAGCCTGCCAGTTGCATACAAACCATTATTTTTATTATAGTCTGGCAGTCCACTGCTGCTCGCCAGAGAAGCTGGAGCAGAACGATACCCAATATTAGGAGACGAAACGGCCAGCTAACAGACCACATCTCGTTAAGAGACAGGCTCCAGGCTCATGCTATGTGAAAGGCTTTCTATTTAATTGCATAAGAGGCATCGCAACAAATAGAGAAAACAATGCGGGGGAAGACTGAACCTTCCCCCGCACGCTTATTCCCGTTTATGCCGCCTTTTGAAAGCGAATACTCTGTGCCCTCATTTGGAGCTCCTGCCCCAGGAACTTCAGCGTGGAAAATTCATCGTCCAAGCCATCCAGTTCCCGACGGAGTACACCCTCATAGTGCTTCTTTTTCTCCTCCAGCGCCTGGATCTTCAGCACCCAACGCTCCATCACCGCCGGGCTCTGGCTGCCGGATTTGATGAGGTAGTCCGCCCGCTCCTGGTAGGTAGCAATTTCCTTCTTCACCGCCGCATAGAATTCCTCGGTCATTTTAGACCGCTGCTTTTCATCGTCGATAATGAAAAAGCTGTTCACCATCAGCGGCGTCTCTCTGCGGTTGAGCCCGCCCAGCAGGCCGATGAAGTCCTCAAACACGTCCACCTTGTCCATGTGGGTGCGGGGCACGAAGTACATATGCCCTGTGATGCTCAGCTTGGTGGCCTCCAGCCCCCGCAGATAATTGACGCAGATGGTTTCGATCTGTTTTCGGTTGGCGCACTTCTGATAGAGTTCGAACAGCTCCTCCGCCTTGCGGCAGCAGGCCGGCACGTCGATGGCGTCGTCCGGTGCCATGTTTTCCGCTCGAAACACGCCGTCTTTCTTATCATAGCTGATGTTCGCCAGCTTTTCGTAGTTGTTGGTACGCTGGTTCAGCGTCTCCTTCACCAGCTCCCGGGATAAAATATCGGCGCTGGTGCGTTTATTGTCCCGGCAGTAGGCCAGGTAGATATTGGTCTCCCCCATGGCCGTCACCGGGATGCGCTCCCGGATGTCGCCGGTGGCGGAGCGGAACGCGTCCCCCACGGACAGCCGGGTGCCGCCGGCGTAGGGGATGCCCATGTCCTCGCACAGCTTGGACAGATCCTCTTTGTCCACCAGCAGGTTCGCCAGGGAGAAATAGAGAAACTTGCCCAGCATATGGGCCTCGTCGCCCTGGGACGTGCCAATAAAATCGTGCATATCAAATACGTTATCCATACTTGCCCTCCTGTTTTTTCACATGGCCTCTACCCGACTGAGAAGGTAATCATCGATCCCCTTGTACGCCGGGTCCCATGTGTATTTCGTGTATTTTAGGCCCTTGATGGCCTGCACTTCCCTCCGCATCGCCAGCACGGCATTGCGGACATCTGGGTTGGTCATTTGGTCCATATCCATGGCCTCCACCACCCGGGAGACGCCCAATCCCATCAGCGTTTTCTTCAGCCCGCGGATGGCATTTACCCCGCCCACGCACACAAACAGCGCGTCATGGGCCAGGTAGCTGGCCACGTCCCCCTTTAGCGGGCCCTCCGTGAGGAAGGCCCGCTTTTGGGTGGTGTCGCCGGTGACATGGATGTAGGAATAGCTGCGCGTGCCGTTGGGCAGATCCCGGCTGGACAGCCAGCGGTATTTTCGGTTTGGCTTGTCCGCGTCGTCCAGGCGGATCTTCATGCCCTGGATCAGCCCGTTTTTGTTGCGGACAGGGATCAAGAAGCCCTTTGGGCCGGTGATCGTCCAATCGCCATAGTAAGTACGGAACCCCGGCAGCCCCAGCAGCTCATGGCCACAGGAGCGGAGCAGGGCGGCCAAAAGCCGCCGCCCCGCCTCCGTTTCCGGCATACTTCGGTACTGATTTGCCTGGATGCGCTCCTCAGACAGCCCCCGCTCCAGCAGGTTTTCCCGGTGCTTATCCAGCAGCGTCAGGTGGTCCAGCATGGCGGTGTACGCCTCATGCCGCTGTTCCAGGGGCAAGGGCTGGCGTTCGGCGTCCGATGGGGATGCTTCCCGCCTGGACATGGGGTAGACCTTGCCCTCCTGTTTCAGCGCCTGGTATGCCTCCCGGTTGGTCACGCCCATGAGCCGGGCGTACAGCGTCACGCTGTTGCCATGGGCGCCGCACAGGTGGCAGCGGTACTGGTCGGTGGCGGTGTTCAGGCTGAGATGGTACTTCCCCGGCCCGTGGTCGTGGCAGAAGGGGCAGGTGGCCTCCACCTCCCGATGCCGCAGCGTCCGGGAATCCAAGGCTATGCCGCACCGTCTGGCCGCGTCCACGATGGGGATTTTTTCGTATTGCTTCACGGCCAGACGGACTCACCCCCTACGCCGCCTGCCGCTGGGCCACGTCAATAGGCCGCACAGGCCGCACCGCCAGGGGCGCGCCGCTGACGCACTTGGCCATGATGACCTGCCCGGTGGGCCGCACGTTGTTGAGGTCGTCCACCGACTCCATGTTGTCCACGAACACCGGGTAATTGCGCCCAGTGAGCCGTTTCATCAGTTCGGACACCTCCATCCCCGCCCGGATCTTCTCGGACAGGGAAAGCCGGTCATAGCGCCGCCCGCCGTAGGTAAACTTGAACACGTCTTTCCGCTCCCCGGTGGACTTTACCACGTCGTAGAGGGAGATCTCCACTCGGTTCATTTTCAGCGCCGAGAAGGTCAGCTTTGCCCGTTCGCTCACATAGATGGCAACGTCGGCGATCAGCTTTTTCAGCGCCGTGATCTTGTCCTGGGCGGCTTTGATCTTTCCGTCAAAGTCCTCCGGCCTCTGCTCCGCCGCGGCCTGGGCCGCCTTCAAATCGGCGACGCACTCCCGTAGTTCCTCCCGGCACTCCTTCAACTGAGCGTACTCCGCCTCAGAGAGATTTCCGTACTCCAAATCAGAAGTAAGCTGCTGGATCTGGGAGCGCAGATCGTCCGCGGGGCTGTCCTCCGTCTTTTGGGCCCGAAGGCCGGCCAGCTGCCCTTCCAGCTTGGCTACATCATCGGCCTGGAACTGCTCAAAGACCGCCCTGGCCTTGGCGTCGTTCTCCGTCAGCTCATTGAGCTGGGCCCGCTGCTCCTGTCCGGCGGCGATGGCCGCCTTTGAGGACTGTTCCAGAGCGGCCCGGATTTCCGGCAGGGCCTCCTCAGTAATGAGGCGGCGGCAGGTGGGGCAGGGCGCGCCGGGGACACAGGCGTGGAACGCCTGCTTGTCCCGGTTGAACCGCTCGGCCAGCTCCGCCAGCCGGGCGTTGGCCTCGGCCACGGCCTGGGTGTAGGGGGACTGGTATTGCTCCGCCCTCCGGGCGGCCAGCTTCCGCTCTACTTCCAAAATTTCCGCGTCCAGGGGCGAGCCGTCCCGGGCCGCTTCGTCGTAGCGGGCGCTGAGCTCCACCAGCCGCTGCTCCATGGCCTTGGCGTCCAAGCCGCCGAACCGCTTGGCCTCCAGGGATTCCACCGTCCTGATAAGGGTGTCGCGGCGGGCGGACAGGCCCTCTACAGTCCTGCTCCAGTCCTGGGCCTGGCTGTCCGCCAGATCCTTCTGACCCTGGAGGTAGATGATGGTCTCCTCCAGCTCCCGGATGTCCGCCCGCTTTTTCTTCAGGTAGGTGTCCGGCGAGAGAAGCTGCTCATGCTCCAGGGCCGCCCGGGTGGCGTCGGAGAGCTGGGCCAGCACCGCCTCATGGGAAATCAGGGGCAGGTGCCGCTCCAGCAGGTTTTTGCCATCCTCCCCCAGCTCCTCGATGAAGTAGAGAGGGTTAAAGATGGACAGGAATACGTCCTTCTCTCCAAACAGTTCGGTGAGATCCATCTGGCGGATCTCGCAGCTGTCATAGAGGATGGTCATGCGGTTTTTGTGCCGGGTGCGGGTGAGCACATGGGCCGTGCCCGTTTCATCCACAAAGCTCATGGTGATGGACACATCGGGCTGAACCTCGTTGTGCAGCCGGTCGATGCCCCGCTCCCCGAAAAAGGGGAGGCCGGTGACTACGAAGGCGATGGCGTCTGCGATGCTGGTTTTGCCCCGTCCGTTGCCGCCGGTGATGACTGTAGGATTGCCGAACACCAGGTTCGTAGGCTCCACATAGGATTTGAACCCGGCGATGGTCATGTCGGTGATCTGAAAGCTTTGGATTTTCTCCATGTTCCGCTCCTCTCTACGCCGCCTGGGGCTGTGTCTCCGCGATTTTGAACTCCTCCAGCATATAGTAGACCACGGTATCCTTCTGCCGCTTTTCCAGCTTTGCGTTGGCTAAAACAACGCCCACGGCCAGCTCGGGATGCTCTCCGCGCACAAAGGCTTCCAGCTTGTCCCCCTGGGAGGACTCCAGCTTCAGCTGGGTGCTGCTGGAATTCATGCCCTTGTTGATCCGGGCATGGCGGATAATGTAGGTGATGCCCTCCGGTTTGCTTCCGCCCGCAGGCATCCCTTCGGTCTTACCGCCGGATGTTTCAGCCGGCTTGGCCTGTCCCGCCGGGCCTTCGCCGCCGCCCTCCGTCTCCGCCTGGGGCCGCAGACCGCCGGCCGGGGCCGGAGTGAGGTTCAGCTTGCCCAACATCTTGAGATAGGCGTAGTCCAAACGCTCCTGCTGGTCCTTTTTCATGTACCAGGTCTTGCCCCGCTTTTCCACGTCCACAAAGACCACATCCATGTTATACAGCACCCGGCCGATGCCCCACTGGACGGCGGCTCGCTTCATGCTGTCGGACAGACCGCCCTTCACAGGCTCGATGTCCGAATTCTCAGCGCCGTCCCATTTGGTGATGAAGCCCTCTCCATAACGGATGGAGATGCCGCACAACTGGGCTTCTTTTCCGCCGGCGCCGTGCCAGGGCTTGAACTCGTTGTACCAGTTCTCCGCCCCCACCACGTCATCCAGCCGGCCCATGATGGCCCGGTTGGTAACGTAGGGGACGGCAATGCCCAGTTCCCTTGCCTCGATCACCTTTTGCAGCCGCCATTCTAAATCCTCCGGCGCGAAGGGCATGGCCAGCTCCGCCTGGATCTGTCTCGGGTCTTTTTCTTTCACTGTGTTCACCTCGCGTCCAAAAAGTCTCTCAGTGTTCCGCCGTCCGGCACCAGCACATCGGTGTAATAGTGGGACGGCGTTTTCCCCTTCATCTGCTCTAAGAGGTCGCGGTACTCGGCATGGAGCCGGTTGTTGTCCCTGGAATAGAGGTCGTTGTTGTTGGGCAGACGCAGGAGATAGCCCATCAGCGTGTGCAGCCGGGCGGGGTCCCTGTAGATGGGCAGGGCGTTGTTCCCAGTGCAGATGCTGTTGTTCCCATGCACGTTGGAAAATGGGTAACGGTAAGTGGGCGTGTCCGGCGTCAGCCGCCGCTCATCCTTCGCCACGCAGACCCGGCATCCGGCCACCTTGCCCTCCTGGGGCATATACTGGAAGCCGAACACTAGCCGGGGCAGCGGGAAATCCCGGTACTCGGTGTCATAGTAGGTGATGTCCGCGTACAGCTCCGGATAGCGCATGAAATAGGTGACGTACTTCTTCTCCATCACCACCGCGATGCAGCCCTCGGGCAGCAGCCCGGTAGGGCGGCGTTCATCATCATAACGGCTGGTGAGGAAGCAGTCGCACAGGGCCTGGGGCGTGATGTTTTTATGGGTGGTGACGCCGCCCGCTTTTTGCTGCTCCACCACCACCTCGCCGCGCTCGGTGCTGATGTGGATGGTCATATCAAATTCTGGCCGCATCACGCAGCCTCCTTCCATTCGTTTGGCATCGAGTAGATGGGGACGATCTTGTTCAGACCCAGCACCGCTTCCAGCTGCCGGTTCAGCTCTTGAAACCCGTCCAGGATTTCCATAAATGCCATGGGCAGTTCCTCCAGCCCATAAAACTCCTCGTTCGAGAAAAACAGGACACACCAGCGTCCCCGATCACCGGCGGACAGCCGCCAGCCGTAGTCATAGCTGTAGCTGTTCAGACGGAAACCCTCGTGGATCACCTGCTCGGCGTTTCGGCGGTAGGGGTTGATCCCCTCCTCCAGCCCTTTTTCCGTTTCAAGCCGTGCGCACAGCTCACAGAAGCGGTCTACCATGGGATCGGACAGCACCCAGGTCTCTATACCCGATTCCTCGTTATAGTAGCTGCTGGTATCTTCAAAGATCGACACAGCCAATTCCATGGACAGCTCATAAAACGCGTCTTCATCCAGGGGAATGCTGTTAAACGACGGCCACCCTTTTTTCAATCTTGGATTGTCATGAACCGTTTTCGCCAGGTACAGCATATGGAAAAAGTAAGAACTCAGATCCTCCATGGCGGCACCTCAGCAAAACACGCGCGCCGCCTTGGGGGCGGGCGGAACCCGGGCCACAGTCTGCGCGAACTGGGCGAGATTCTGCGACGTTTTATACAGCCTGTCGTAATACTCCTCCAGCGCGGGCACGTCGTCCGCTTCAAAAGCGTCAAAGTCGATGTCCCCCAGGCGGAGAAACTCCCCCTCTAGATTGGGGCGCAGAATATGCTCCAGCAGATAGGGGTTGACGCCGTCATCCGGCACATACAGCTGCTCCTTCGCCTGGGAAAACCGGGTGGACAGCAGTTTCAGGTTCAGCTTCATACTCACGCGCCCACCCCCTCAACAGTCGCTGGGGAGCAGGACGGTGGTGGTGGAACGGTCCGATTCCGTGATGATCCAGAACTTCTCGCCGGCCTGGGTCTGGTAGACAGACAACAGCCTGTCGCCATCGCGCAGCGCCTGCTCGTTGCGCTGCCAATCGGACTGGCACACATCGCCCCAGTCCCCGCTCAGGTGACGGTTGATGGCGGCGTCCACCTCTCTGCGGGGGAGCGCATTCTTCGCGTTGCGGGTAATCATCAGCCTGCCCGGGTTGAACCGGGGATTCACAGTAATAACACTCATAAAAATTCTCCTCTACGTCAGCGCCTTGAAGCCGTTGGGCGTCAAGATGTTGAATATCATTTTGTTGGTAATGGTCTCGTGGAGCTCAGCGCCAGTGTGCCGCCCCTTGGCGTCAAACTGCTCCTCCGTCTCGTTCCGGGTCACCTTCACAATCCGTCCCTTGATGACGTGGGGCGTGTCACACTCGATCAGGCCGTTAATCAACCCCGAGCCGCCGATCAGACCGATCTGGCTGATGGACAGGGGCAGCGGCGGGCGCTTCACCCCGCTGTCCAGCTCGCTGCGGGCCATCATCCGCTGAAAGCTGTCCGAACGGCCCAGCTGCCGCTCCAGCTCCTTCTTGTTGAACTTCTCACCCCGGAAGGTCTTTACCTCCAGCGGTTTGGCTGGGAGCGCGTAGCGCCCCTCGGGCAATTCCGTGAGGCAGGGAATGGAACCGGGATGGGTGGAAAACCACTCCAGCCATTGGGTATCCTGGGGAACAACATCCCGTTTTTTTCGAGTGCCCAGGATGGCCGCCTGCTTGAACTTTTTGAACTCGGCATCGGTAAACCGCCACAGGCTCAGGTTTTCAAAATTGTCCGTCAGTACCCGGCAAATATCCGGCGTGAGCCGGTAATAGGGGATCACATACACCAGCAGCCCGCCCAGGGCAAGCGTGCCCAGACTTTCGATGAGGAACCGCTTCTCGTGCCGCGCCCGGCCGCCGCTCTCATTGAGGACGGACAGGTAGGGCGGGTTGAGAAACAGCAGATGAAAGGCGTTGGCGCTGACCTGGCTGAAAAAGAAGCTGCCGAAGCCCACCCGATGGAGCCGGGTCTGTGCCTCATCGGCCCGGGCCCCGTCCAGCTCCACGCCGTAGGTGTAGCAGTTGTTCCCGTCGGCCATCTGCCGCAGAGCCTTTCCGCAGCCGCAGCAGGGGTCCAGCAGGTTGGTGGTGACACCCTCCGGGAACTGGACGCCCTTCAAAATCAGCGAGATGTTGTCCGGGTCGGTGGGGTAATAGCCCATTTTAATGTTGTTCATCAGCCGCCCCACCACTTGGGCGTTGGTAGTTCCGTCCACGGGAAGCCGGGCGGCAAAGCCGTTCAGCGCGTCGTATACCGGGCGGTAGGTATTGCTCAGCAGGTCAAAGCCCAGCAGGCCCTCCTTCAGCTGTCCCGCGTTGGCGGCCAGATGGTATTCCTCCACCTCCATCAGCAAAAGCTGGACCTCGCCCAACGCCTCAGCGAGCCGCTTCCGGGCATTTTGCAAATCATTGTACTCGTCCCGGGCGGCGGCAAGGTCGGTGTTTCGGTGCTGCTCCACCCTGGCCCGGCACAGCACCATGGCCTGGGTGAGCTGGGGGACTTCACTTTGAAGCCCCCGCAGCCTCTCCAGGGCATAGCTGCGCTGTCCGGCCTGAGATACGTCAGGCTGCCCGCTCATGGGCGCCCTCCTCCCGCACCGACGCCAGAAGGAACAGCAGGTCGGGATAGCTCATCTCCGCCAGATCCCGGCGGGTGAGATACAGATTCCGCCCGCCGGTGTAGTCTTTGCTGTGGCGGACGGTGCGGTAGAGCAGCACCCGCTCCCGGTCGCAGCAGGGCTGGGACAGATGGACATACAGCCCGTTGGTCTGCCACATCCCGATCAGGGAGCAGTCCCCAGGCACGGCGATGCCGCCGGGATTAGAGTGCGCCTCGGCGTCCCGCAGGCCCAGGTCTTTGCCCAGCGCCCGGAGGAATGTCCGGCCCGTATTCAAAAATTGCTTCTTCGCGCCGTTGGGGCCGCTCTCTTTCCCGCCCCAGATATAGCTCAGCTCCTGGCCCAGCAGCCCGGCCAGCCTGCGCATATTCCTTTCCTGTGATTTGTGGGACATTTTCTTGACCTCCTCGATGTAATGGGAGGACAGGAAGCGGCCGCTCCCTGTCCCTTGGTTCGCCCGCAGCCTCGTTGTCATAGGCTTCACATCCTTTGCTTCCGGCTACGCCGAACGCTCATTTGTCTCGCCACTCCTCCTCTCCAAATCGGACCCATTGCGCTGGGCTCCGATTTGGTATACATTTTTGTGCTCATCTGCGGGCTTATACTCCGCGTCGATTACCTGGCTCCCGTCATCTGCGGTGAGCCTGATCAACAGCGACCGCAAGGCGGACGCCAGCCAGAAGCGGAGCAGGCTCCGCTTTTTCGGCGGCAGGTGGACAGTCTCATCCACCGTCACCTCGTCGATGTCGCTGAGAGCCACGGTCAGCTTGGGCGTCACTACCCGGTCCGCGCCCAGGAAACAGGACACGTCAATGCCCTCCGACGCGAAGATCTGGGACGCCTCCGCCCGCTTTGCGTACAGCCGCCGGCAGGTGACGCTGACCGCCTTCAGATCATCCACCTGGATGCCGTCGGCGGACACAGTGCCCGCCTCCACGAAGCCCCGGCCTCCGATGGTTTTGGCCTTGAGCGTGCCGGTGATGGTCAGGCTGCCGTCTACCACCAAATGCCCGGTGGCTAGGTTCATATGGGAAACTTCTGTCCCGGTGGGGATATAAACGGTTTTCATTGTGCGCTCTCCTCCTATTTCTGATATCTCCGGGGAATGGGATCCCCGTTCTTCTCATGCAGGTTATAGTGGGCGTCAAACACCAGGTGGTGGTTCTCCTCGCCGGTGGCCTGACAGTCCAGGCACTGCCAGGTCAGGATGAAGTTCCACTCCGAGGAGCCTTGGTGGTCGTACCTGATCCTGCCGCCGCACACCGGGCAGACGCCAGGCTCATCCGAGCTGCTGGCCCCGGCACGGATGCCGCACTGGGAGATGTACGGGATCAAATCGTTGGGCTCCATCTCGGCCAGCTTCCGCGCCGTTTCGATGATGTGATCCCGCTTTTCTTCCGCGAACAGGCTTGAGATCTCCAGGGCCGCCGCCCCGGAAAGATCCTCCCTGGAGCCCGCCCTGAGTACGGTGCTTCCGTAGCCCAGGTACAGGTTCAGGGCGATCAAAAACGAGATAGTATCCTTGCGGTAGAGCCTGTTAAATTCTTTGAAATCCATAGTTTTCTCCTTTTTACGCGGCCCTGCTGGCTTCTTTCAGCCGCACAGGCAGCACCATGGCGTGGTCGTTCCGGCCATCGGCCTCAAAGATGATCGGGCCAAGGGAACCGGCGCTTACTTTCATTTTCACAGATGGTTCCTTGCCAAACTGCTCCAGGGCGTCCGCCATGTAGTCCAGGTTGAACCCAAATTCTACGCCGTCGCACCCGGTGGCCGAGATTTTAGTGGCGTACCGCTCTCCCGCGGATTCGGCCAGCAGGTTGCCGCCGCTGAAGCGCACCATGTGGGCGCGATTTCCCCGCAGGGATCGCTTCAGATACTTCAGCTCGGCCAGGAACTCCGCTGGGGACACCTGGGCTTCCACCTGATACCGCTCCGGGATGGCGCTGTCCAGCTTGAACAGCTCGCCCTCCGGCAGACGGAACAGCAGCGACGTCACGCCATCGGCCACCTCGGCGTACCGCTCCCCCAGCCGGACGGAGACCGCCTGATCCCCGAACAGCTTCAAATGCTCCAGCGCGTCTGGGGCTGCCATAAAGGGCCGGGGCACATCCAGCTCCGGGTCGGTATCCCATGCCATGCGGCAGCCGTCCAAAGCGTAGACGCGGTTCCCGCTGAACTGCACGCTGACCACGCAGGCCCTGGCCTCCTCTTTACGAGGAATCCCCACAGCGTATTTCACCCGCTCCACGCGGGCGTACAGCCGGGCGGCGTTGGCGGTGAAGCTGTCCTTCGCTTCCCAGATCGGATACCGGGGAAAATCCTCGGGCAGAAACGGGTGCAGCTCCGCGGAACGGGGCCCGCAGGACAGAACCAGCTTGATCCGCCGCCGGTCGCCTTCCCCTGTTTCCGTCTGCTCCAGGGCCAATTCGCCCTCAAACTGCCGGAAGGCCCGGGCGGTCTCGCGGGGGCGGTCCAGCAAAAAGGCAAAGGCGTCCCCCTGGGCGGGCAGCACCGCGGACAGGTAGGCTTCTATGTTGGTGGAGGTCAGGGTACAGCGGTCCTCCTCGAACCGAACCAGCACGGCGTTCAGGACGGGGATGGCCGATTTGCGGATCAGGCCGCTCACCCTGTCCAGTGCCTGGATGAACGCTTTCGCGTCTACTCTTGTTCTCATGCCGCTTGTTTCCTCCTTGTACTTGTTTTTTGCAGCTCAGGCCGCACGTTGACAGTCTGAGTGGAAAAGGTTACTTTCCGTACGGTGCTGCTGCCCGTGGCCAAAATGTTGTAGACCATGTCCACCACAATGGTGGCCGCCGTGATGTTGGCCGCCATACTCTGGGGGGCTGACACCGACGCCTCGGCGCAGGACAGCTCCGTGGGGAACTTGTCCGTCTCCACCAGCACGTCCGGATAGACGATGCCGATGGGTGGGTAATAGGTTTTGCCGCCCCGGCGCACGCCGCACACCACCTGGCCGGTGAACTCTCCGTTGCCGCTGTCAATGTAAATCAGCTCTGTGGCCCGGTAGAACATCCGGTGGCACAGCTGCCGGGATTTGTTGTTGTCCACCGCGCCGATGAGGATCACCAGCTCCGATACCCGCACGTTGTAAGCGTGGCCGGGCTGGCGCATCCAAAGATAGCCCGGTTCCAGCAGGGAGCCAAGCTGATCCTCATCCTCCACGAAGGAGGGTACATATTCCGTCTCCAGGCCGAACACGGCGGAATACCGCTCCGCCAGCACTTTGGCCTTGTTCTCCCCCAGATCGGCGGGGGTAAAGTTCTGCCGCACCAGGTTCTTTTCCTCCACCACGTCGCCGTCGCAGAGGATGAACCGCACCGGGCGGCGCAGGGAGTACAGCAGCCGGTACAGGTGGGGCGCGATGTGGCCTCCTGTGCCGCCCGCGCCCAGCATGACGATCTTCACCGGGCGGGTCATAGAAAACTTCATTGGCGAGCCTCCCAGAGTTTCTCCCCCGGCGTCCCGGTCATGGGACGCAGCACCGGCGGGACGCTTCTGCGCAGCAGCTTCACCTGAGTGCGCCACTCGGCGGGAAACACCGCGCCAAAGCTTTCCAGCACGCACCCCGGGGGCAGCGTCAGATAGGTGCCGCCGCAGGACATCCGCACCGTGATATCCGGGAAAAACTTGTCCAGTCGTCCCACCACGATGTAGATCCGGGTGGCCCGCTCATCGTTGTCATCCACAGAGGAGAACTTGGCCTCCATGCTGTTGTGGCTGTGGATGTCGATATAGTGGAGGTAGCGTTCCTCCGGCAGATCGTCCCGGCTCAGCTCGGCGTCGATGTGGGCTTTGGTCACCGTCTGCTCAGGGACGCGCACCACAAATTCCTGCTCCTGCTTGTCCCAGAGGATGTGGGCCAGTGCCTCAAATTCCTCGGGGCCGGTCATGCAGCACCGAAAGAAGGAAATGATCTGGGCCAGCAGCTCCATGGGAACCAGCGGGAGGGCCGGGGTAAACCCGGCCCTGACCGATTCCAGGTCGATCACGCAGTCTTTGGGAGCGATGAATTCGCCCAGCTCGTTTTTGCGCAGCTCGTACACCCTGCCGTCCGCGCCGGGGATGGTGCAGATGGCCTTGTCCGACGCCCGGGCCTCCTCCAATGAGGCGAACACGCCCTTATAGGCGGCGATGCCCTTGCTCTGGGCGGTGACACGGGGCTTCACCAGGCAGTCCGGGTTCTTGTTCTTGGCCTTTTTGAGGTTGTCCAGGAACGCCTTGGACAGCTCGATCTCTTTCTTGACGGAGGCGATGGTGGTGCCCTTGGGGTCTGCGATGGGCTTGACGGTCTTGCCGTACTCCACCGTCCAGGACACCTTCTTGCCCTCGGCCAGCTCAGGGAAGTCCTCCGACTTGGCGATGCGAAGCTCCTCAAAGGTCATGCCGGGGTCGGCGATGTCCTCCCGGGCGCTGCCGTAGAGAAACACCGGGGCCTTCTCAAACAGGGACTTGGCCGCTTTCTGTTCAGTCTTGGCCTCCTGCTCCGCCATAGCGGCGGCCAGGGGGTCGATATCCAATGGGGGCTGGGCTGCCGGGGCCGCCGCAGGCGCGGGGGCCGGAGCGGGCTGCGCCGCCGGGACCGGGGCGGGCGGAATGGGCTGGACGTTCTGGAACACAGACGGCGCGGGCTGCTGAACCGCCTGGGGTACGGGTTGGGGCGCTATTGTCTGAGGTGCCTCCTGCGGGATGGGCGCGGGCTGCTGGGTCAACGCCGACTCAAAGGGGTTTACGCTGCCGGAACCGCCGGACGCGCCGCCGAAGATGGCGTCGATATCCAAGCCGGCACCGTCGGACACTTCACCAAAGGGGAATCCGCTCTGCTCACTCATGATTTTTGCTCCTCTCGTTTTTGGGGACAAAAAAGGACCGTGAACCGCCCCGCAGGGGCAACTCACAGTCTTCTTGTCCTTGATATTTTGTTCTTCCAGGCCGTTTCGGTCCGGCGGAGGGCAGACTTCACCCCTTTCATCGCCGTTCCTCCCTCGCTTACTCCGCCCTAACTTACTCCGCCCTGAAATACAGGCTCATTGTACCATGCCGGGGCCCGGGCGGATAGTTGGAGGGGTTCCACCTATTTTTAATCGAACATATGGACAGTTCGGTTTCCTTGGTGTATAATAAAGACCGCTTGAGGGACGCTGAGACAGGAGGTGATCCAGATATGAAGGACAGGGTGTATATGGCCATCGATCTACGCAGCTTTTACGCTTCCGTCGAGTGCGTGGAACGCAGCCTTGACCCTCTCACCACCAATCTCGTGGTGGCGGACAAGAGCCGTACAGATAAAACCATCTGTCTGGCGGTCACCCCCTCCCTGAAGGCCTACGGCATCTCCGGGCGGGCGCGTCTGTTTGAGGTGGTACAGAAGGTGGCGGAGGTGAACGCCCAACGGCAGCAGAAGGCTCCAAAGCGGCAGCTCACCGGCTCCTCCTGGCATGACCCGGACGTGAAGGCCCACCCGGAGCTGGCCCTGGATTATCTGGTGGTCCCTCCTAGGATGGCTCACTATATCGAATGGAGCACGAAGATTTATAATGTCTATCTGAAGTATGTGGCTCCTTCTGACATTTCCGCATACTCCATCGACGAAGTGCTGATGGACGTGACCAACTACCTGCCCACCTACAAGCTCACTCCCCGGGAGCTGGCCCGGAAGATCGTGCTGGACGTGTTGGACACCACCGGCATCACTGCCACGGCGGGCATCGGCGCGAACTTGTATCTGGCAAAGGTGGCCATGGATATCTGGGCCAAGCACACCAAGCCGGACAAAAGCGGTGTACGCGTTGCGGCGATGGATGAGATGAGCTACCGCCGCCTGCTGTGGGACCACCGGCCTCTCACCGACTTCTGGCGGGTGGGTCCGGGCTACGCCAAAAAGCTGGAGGCCCAGGGGCTGTACACCATGGGGGATATCGCCCGGTGCTCCATCGGAAAATCCACTGATTACTACAACGAGGAATTGCTCTATAAAATGTTCGGCGTGAACGCGGAGCTCTTGATCGACCACGCTTGGGGATATGAGCCGGCGACCATGGCGGATATCAAGGCGTACAAACCCGAGACGAAAAGCGTGGGCTCCGGCCAGGTGCTCACCTGCCCCTACACCTTTGATAAGGCCCGGATGGTGGCCTGGGAGATGGCGGATCAACTGGCTCTGGAGCTGGTGAGCCAGAGACTGGTGACAGATCAGCTCACCCTCACCGTGGGCTATGACATTGACAACCTGCGCGATTCTCAGCGCCGGAAGCAGTACCACGGCGAGGTCAAGACAGACCGTTACGGGCGGCAGGTCCCCAAGCACGCCCACGGCACCGCCAACCTGGAGGAACGCACCGCCTCTTCCAAGCGTATCACGGCGGCGATTTTGGAGCTGTATGACCGCATCGTGGACAAGGATCTGCTGATCCGGCGCATGAATCTCACCGCCAATCAGGTGACGGACGAAAGCGCTGTGTCACATGAGCCAGCCATGGAACAGATGGATTTGTTTACCGACTATGCCGCCGCACAGGCCGAAAGAAAAGCCCAGGAGGCAGAGCTGGCGAAGGAGCGGAAGCTCCAGGAGACCATGCTGGGTATCAAGAGCAAGTACGGCAAGAACGCCATTTTGAAGGGAACGAACCTGATCGACGGCGCTACCGCAGCCGACCGCAATAGTCGTATTGGAGGGCACAAGGCTTAGAAATGGGAGCTTATGACGACATCATCCACCTGCCTCATCCCACCTCGCCCAGGCATCCCCGTATGCGTATGATAGACCGGGCGGCTCAGTTTTCGCCCTTTCAGGCCCTTTCCGGCTTCGGTTCGGCCATCCGGGAGACGGCCCGTGTCACCGGGGAACGAATAGAGCTCACCGAGGACGAAAAGGCCGTGCTGGATGAAAAGCTGCGGTATCTGTGTGAGACAGGCGGAGAAGCCATATTCACATATTTTCTGCCCGATGGGAAAAAAGACGGCGGGACCTATGTGGATGCCGTGGGTACGATCAAAAAAATCGACCCATTGGAGGGTCGGGTTATCCTCACAGACGGCACCGCCATCCCCATTGAGGACATTTTAGAAGTTGAAGCCCCAATTCTGGGGCAGGACTTGTAAGTTTTGCCGCTTCTCCCTATAATAAGACGTCTGCTTTGATTGCGCGGTCCAGAATTTCCACCGCCGCGCAAAATACATTTGAAACTGCGAGGTCACCATGAATCAGAAAGAGATCAGCGAGCTGAAGCGCCGCTTCCGGCTGGGCAAAAACGCCATCGGCCGCATTTACGGCTGCTATGTGAACAGTCAAAAGGAGATCGTCTCCTACCTGGACGAGTCCTTGGACCGGATGCCCGAGGAGGAGGCGGAGAAATACTTAGCCCTGCTGAAAAAGACCCTGTCCGGGGCCCTGGGCCGGAACCTCATCGACATCGTGTTCTCCACCCAGCAGGTGGCGGACAGCGATGAGCACCGCCGCCTCATGGCTCTGCGGGACTCCCGGCTGAAGGACGGCGAGGTGCGGCAGGAATTCTATCAGACGGTCATCGACAGCCTGGACATGGGAGAGAGCAATTATCTGATCCTGCTGGCCCACGACGCCTACGATGTGCCCCACCGAGGCAAAGACGGCGAGGATCGCGCGGATGAGGGCGACACGGTGTTCTCCTACATTGTGTGCTGTGTGTGCCCGGTGAAGGACGGCAAACTGGAGCTGAGCTACTGCGCGGGCGAAAATGAGTTCCACAACTGCGCCCCCAGTCAGATCGTCTCCCCGCCGGAGCTGGGCTTCCTGTTCCCGGCCTTTGACGACCGGGCGGCCAATATCTACAATGCTCTCACCTACGCCCGCAAGCCGGACGAGCTGCACCAGGAGTTTTTGGACGCCATCTTCCACACCGAACCGCCCATGTCCGCCGGAGAACAGAGGGAGGCGTTCCAGACCGCCCTGCGGGAGGGGCTGGAGGGGGCCTGCGGCCTGGAGGTGGTGCAGGCCGTCCATGAGCGGCTGACCGCCAAGATTGAGGAGCACCGGGAGACCAAAGACCCGGAGCCCCTGGCCGTTACCGCCAAGGACGTGGCGGCCATCCTCCGGGACTGCGGTGCAGAGGAACCGCAGATTACCGCATTCTGCGAGAAGTGCGGGGAGCTGTTCGGAGAAGGGGCGGCGCTCAGCCCCGCCAACCTCATCGACAGCAAGCGGTTTGAGGTCAAGGCCGCCGATGTGACCATCGCCGTGCCGCCGGAGCAGAGCTATCTGGTGGAGACACGGATCATCGACGGGAAGAAGTATCTGCTCATCCCTGCCGGGGAGGGGCTGGAGGTCAATGGGATGCCGGTGGACTGGGTTCAGGCCAAACACGAATAAAATATCGATCACCGATTTGAGGCTGTCTGTCAAGCCGGAGGACCGCACGGCCTGCTATGTGGTAAACGAGAAGTTTAACGGAAGCGTATCCTACTGATTGCGTAAAAAAGCAGGGGACAATGGCAACCCAATGCCATTGCCCCCTGTTTGCGTCGCCTTGTTTTATAGCCTGATTTATACTCGCTTGCCCACCAATTCCCGCACGATCTCATCCCCCAGCAGCTCGCTGGTGCGGTAGATGTTCTGGCAGAATTGCTTCAGGCTGAACGCCATCCCCGGCGTGCCCTTGTCCAGCAGCACCCCGGTGACGGTGAACCGCCGGGCGGTCTGTTCCGCGCGAAGCTGCTCCAAGTACTGATCCGGCAGCTCACATTCGCCGTCTGTGACAAATACAATGTCAGCGTTTTCAAAGCCCTCTGCCTCCATCAGCCGCAGGGCCTCGTTCATCGGCGTCTGGAAATTGGTGCCGCCGCCCAAAAAGGTTTCCGCGGCGCACAGCTTATCCGCCATGGTATACGCTCCAGGCCGGAACAGATCGGTTTGGAACCTTCCCAACCTGGAAAAGTGAATGAGGGCGAAGCTCCGCCCGCTGTCTGCCGCGATCTCCAGCAGGGTGAGTGCCACAGCTTTCCCCCATCCGGCAGGATCGCCCTCGGTGGAGTCGGATTCATCCAGGCAGCAGATGATGTCCCCCATGCCCTTGTAGATGGGCTCTCGGCGCTGGTACTGCTTGATCTGCCCCCGCTGGTACTTGCGCAGGAACAGCGGCACCGTCTGAGGCGAGGCCAGCATGGCCAGCTCGGAGGTGAGGGCGCGGGACAGGTCGTGGCCCAGCGCCAGGGCATATTTCTCGCCCCGGCCATAGGCGTAGCCGTTGCGCTTGCCCTGGGCGAAGATTTCCCGAAAACTGCCCAGGTACTTGGCGATATCCCGCAGAACCTGGCTTTTGCGCACCAGGGCCAGCAGATCGGCGTTTGCCTCGTTCTTTTCCAAATTGCCGGGGTCGTCGCTCCAGGCCCCGATGATATTCCGCACCTCATCCGCCTTTTCAGCGGCGGCGGTTACAGCCAGGGACACCAGCTCGGCCACATCGTTCCTGCTTTTAGCGGCGTTGGCGTCCACCAGCTTACCCACGGCCTCCACCTGGCGGCGTTTGCTCTCCACCTTGTTGGCGGCGTCTACCACGGACTGCTCCAAGTCCTGGCCGCAGTCCTTCATGGCCTGCATCCGCTCCAACAGCTCCGCCAGTTCTTTTTGTGCCTGCCGTTCCCCCTGCTCCAGCTTTTCCAGGGTGTTCAGCGCGTTCTTCTCCCCGCCGATGTTGGAAAGCAGGCTGTCCAGCTCCCCGGCGGTGCGGGCCACGAACTCGGATGCCGCCTCGTAGGCGGGCAGCTCCCGGCCCTCACACACCGACTTCAGTGTGGGATAGTCCCCGCTTTGGGTGATATGCTCCAAAATGGGCGCGTTGAATTTCCGGGCCGCCACGGACAGCTCCCCGTCCCCGATTTTCCGGGGCATCAGGGAGTAGAAGGACTGGAACACGTCCCGGGACAAGGCCGGGAAGGAGGGCAGCTTTTTTGCCGCCTCCTGCTCGGTTTGCTCCAAACCGGTGTCGCCCTCCCGCAGGTCGGCGTAAATGCTGTCTTCCAGTCGGGTGGAGTGCAGTACCCGGTCTGTGCCCGGCCCCTCCCCGGGCCGCTCTATGGCGGCCCAGGGGGAGCGCAGGACGTCCTCAATGGTGCGGTAGGGCCCGCGCATTACGCATCCCCACCCTTCTGACGGTGCGCCATCCACTCCCGCAGGATGTAGACAGCTTGGGCGTGGTCATAGCTCAGCTCCGGGAACTCCTGCTGAAGGTAGGGCACCGCGCCGTACATATTGGTGACGCCGGATTCCCGCAGTGCGTCTAAGTAGTCAAAATATTTCTTCATTGTGCTGTTCCTCCAAAAAGCGAGACGAAGCGGAACCGTTCTGTTCCCGCTTCGTCTCTAAAATTCTATATCCCTTGATATCCCTTGCGTTTAGCAAAAGAATGTGATTTCGTCCACGCAGAAATGTTCCTTCCATTTCCGGCAAATCAAGAAAAACTGGGCTGAGATAACATCCAGCAGCTCATTCAGATCATTCTGTGGAATCCTGCTCCGATTGTTGGCCACAATGCACTGGCCCAAGCTGGTCAGCCAAATCTTCGTTGCGTTCGGCGAAGGTTTTCCTTTGATGATGTGGACATGGATCGGTTCCCCATTTTCATTTGACCAAAAGAACACCAGGTAGCCGCCTACGCGAAACAGGTTAGGCACAGTGTATCCCTCCCTGCGCCGCATAGCGGTAAAGCAAGTGGGCGTTGTGGCGCAGAAATTCATCAAACAGCGCCAGTTCGTCAGGTCGGAAGCCCTCGTTGAATTTCCACTCATAGCTTGGCAGGACACACCGGGCCGAAACAAAGCCGTCCTCTGTGGGCCGCTCAAAATGCACCTCTACCGACTGCACGCCCTCATGCTCCATGACATGGGAATGGGTGATCTCCGTTTCATCAGCCAACGTGATGTAAGGATACATCATACGATATCCCGCCCTTCGCTTTCATTTAAGATAGCTATAGTTTATCAGTTCACAGGCAAAATAGCAACTGTCAAAATCGGGCCATGCGGGCGGGAGGGTCGCCCCTCCCGCCGCACGTTTTCAGAACGGCAGGTCGCCGTCGTCATCCGCCAGATCCGCGAAGCCGCTGTCAGAGCCGGCGCCGAAATCACCAGGCAGCTGGAAATCGTCATCCTTGCCCGCCTTGGCCTTGCTGTCACCGTCCTTGGGCTTGCTGTCCCCGAAATAGACGCTGGACGCCAGCACCTCCGCGCTGCGCCGCTTGTTCCCCTCCTTGTCCTTCCAGTCACGGAGCTGAAGTCTGCCCTCCACCACGGCCATACGGCCCTTGGCGAAATACTTGCTCACAAACTCCCCGGTGGAGCGCCAAGCCACGCAGTCGATGAAGTCGGTCTTGCGCTCGCCGGTCTCCTTGTCCTTGAAATCCCGGTCCACCGCCACGGTGAAGCTGGCCACGGCCGTGCCGGACTGGGTGTGCCGCAGCTCCGGGTCCCGGGTCAGACGGCCCATGATTACGATGTGGTTCAACATGATTTTATCCTCCTATCATTTCATTGTAACGCCGCCAACTGCTCCAGCGGCGTGTAGGTGAAGCCCACCGCCTCGTGGGCCTTTCGGTTGATCTGTTCCATATCCGCCAGCAGGCCGTCCGTCAGCGCCTTCTCGCCATCGGACTGAACAGACGCCGCCAGCTTCTGCTGCTCATTGTAGAGCCGCACCAGTTCGCCCCGCAGCTTGATAAGGGCCTTGCTGCCCGCGTTGGGTTTACTGGCATCGGAGATGGCCGCGTCGAACTCCGTCCGCACGTCCACCGCCATGGCCCGGATGCCGTTCACCTTGTCCTGCATGGGGTTGACGCACATGCGCTCCAGCACAGTTTCCACCCCGGGCCGGTCCCCCGGCTTCTGCCAGAGGTAGTTTTTCAGGGCCAGCAAATCCTGGGACTCCACCTGACTGTGGCCGGACAGCCACGCCTTGGCCTGGGCGATAGGGTAGTAATTGAGGTACTTGCGGTCCGACACCGGGACGCCGTCCTTCCGAAGCTGGCACAGGATATCGTCAGCCAGCTCGTTGGCGGCATCGGGCACCGGGATCGCAGCCACCTCCGCCTGCATCTGTTCCAGTTCGTCCAATGTGATGGACGCAGTGGCCTGTCCGGCGCGCCCCGCCTGCTTGTCCGCCAGCACCGCCAGCCGCTTGGTGCGGTCTGAGATGTTGTCCGTCACCACCTTCAGCTCCAGCCGGTCATAGAGGGCCTCCAGGATCTTCTCCTGGGGATCGTTGAAGTTGGGGATCTCGTTGGACGCCGCGAAAAAGGAGATGACGGGGATGGGATAAGTACGGCCCTCGTTGGTGTACTTGCGCTCATTGAGGGCGGTGAGCAGGGAGTTGAGCACCCCGTCATTGCATTTGAAGATCTCATCCAGGAACACAATGTCCGCCTCGGGGATTTTTCCGGCAGTGAGTACAGAGGGCTCGCCGGAGTGAAGTGCCGCCAGGGCCGCCCGATAATCCGCCAGCGCCGCCGTGTGCGCTCTCAGCAGTTCATAGGTTGACGGCGAATCCTTTTGGCTGGAAAAGCTTTCTACAAAACACTCTAGCTTTGAACGCAGATGCTGGTAGAGCTCATCGCCGCTTACAACAGACTCTGGCACGCTGCCGGGGAGCAGGCTGGACAGGTCAACGCGCCCGAAAAGCTGTTCCTCATCGGTCTGCTTGGACAGTAGGCGCTCAAACTGCCGGGCCCCGGTGATCCGGGCGCGGAACTGGTTGATGGCGTAGCTCTTGGCCTGGCCGGGCGCGCCCAGGATGAACAGGTTCTTTCGGGTGAGCAGGGCGATGGCGATGGCCTCCACCAGCTCCTCCCGCTCCGCCACCTGGCCGTTCACGTCGGCCATCACGGCCAGCATACGGTCACACAGGGACTGTGTATTTTGATTTGGCATGGTTTTACCCCTTTCAATCCTTTGATAATTCCAGAGATTTTTCATACTCCGTATAGCAAAGCGGACAGGACAGATTGCGTTGGGGCTGGTATCCTGCCGTTTGCAGGAGCGCCACATACAACAGGGCGTCCCGCTCATGCTGGAACACCTTCACCTCTATCGGGTCACCGCAAAAGACGCAATGCTCCAAAACCACTTCACAGGATGTCCCAACCGATTTCCGCCGGATTTCGTAGCTGCGGACAATTTCCCGCAACCCATCGTCCGGCATATGGAACAGCGCCGCAAACCGCTCCCCGAAATCCTTCGTCTGGCTTTTCAAGTCGGTGTTTTCCGCCCGCGCCTTGGTCAGCTGGAGGCGCAGGAACCGGGCGTCCTGACCGACATTTTCGCCCAACTCTTCCACATCCGCCCATTCGCTTTTCCGATCAATGAAATGCCGCGTCATGAAGCGAGACAGCCGGCGGCAAAACCCTTGCAATGCCGCGCGCAGACGGTACATCATCACAGCCATTCTCCGCCTACGCTGCGCTCAGTTGCTGATACAGCCTGCCGCCCTCCCGAATGGCGTCGAGAGAAATGATGTTTCCTCCACGGAACTCCTTCGGAGCGCCAGTGATGCCGGTCAGGCGGCGGACCTCCTTGCAGTTGAGCAGCTCATATTTCAGCTGCGCGTAGATACGTTTTTTCAGAGAACCCTTGGCCGGGTCGTAGGTGTCCACGCAACGGATCAGCCGGATGGCCAACTGTTGGTACACATCGTCCCGTTCAAGGTGCGCGGCCTGGATCAGCGTCCAGTTCTGCCGGATCACGGTGTCGATGCAGTGGAGGTGCTCCTCCACCACGCGGTTGCGAAGCTCATAGGAAATATTGTTTTTCATTTCAAAAACTCCTTGTATTTTGGGGGCCTGTGCGCGGGGCGCAGGCCCAATTTGTTTGCCGGCCATTCGTGTGCCCTGTGTCAAGCCGCGATGACCCGGTACTTCAGGGACAGCTCTCCCCGAACATTCTTGTCAAAGACGAGCTCCCGCCCGGTGCAGGGGGCGATCTTCCTGCGTCGGTCACGGAGCAGGTGCTCATAGCCCCTGCTTCCCCTGTGGCGGCGGGCGTTCTGCCGTCCGGCGCCACTGGGAAAGCTCCGAAAAAAGCCCACCATGCTCCAATATCCGGCGTTCGGGGATTGGGCCGCCTTGCGGGCCCAGCCGTCCATGGCCTCCTGTTCGTCCTCCGTGGCCGGGCGGAACCCGCCGTTGTAGACGGAGAGGATATCGCCATCCAGCTCAAATCGAGCAGACCGCTCCACCCGCAGCTGGGACGTTTTCTGATTGGGATCGTTCAGTCCTTCCGTGGTGTTGAGCACCAGGTCAAAGCCATAGCTGCGCACAGCGGCGATGCGGCGGGGACCCCGCAGCCAGGGCGCAAAGCCAGACGTTTCCCCGTTGCGCCAGAGCAGCTCCAGGAAAATGGGCCGTTCCTGTGCCATTCGCTTAAATTCGTTCAGCGTCATGTTCAGCGTCCTTTCTTTAAACTCTACGGTGCTTTTTCAACGATCTTCCAGCAGAAATTCAAAATTACTCCCGCAGGCAGGGCCTTAAACTTCTCCTGCCGCTCCGGGGAAAGGGCGCTATACACCTGACAGACCACGTTAGCCGTCACAGTGTCCAGCCAGGTCCAGCCCTTCTCGTTTTCAAAAGGCTCGCACAGGTCGTACTGCCCGGACGCTTCGCCGCTGGGGCGGATCATGTGCAGGCCCCCGGATCGCACGATCTCGCAGCACTCCAAAAACGTCAGGCCATTCCTCGTTCCAGGCTCACACATGGCTTCCGGCCTCCCCGGCGTCCTTTTGCCGGTATTCTGCCTCCAATTCTTGAGCCGGCGTATAACGGCGCAGGTTCTGATTGACATATTCGCTGGCGTGATGCATCAGTGCGCCGCACAGCTCGCCCATGATTTTGGCGGCCTCCAGGTCACGTCTCAGCGTTTTCAGCGTGCCCACATGGAGGGAGCACCGCCTGGATTCATCAAACTTTCCCTTCAGATAGCAGTCGATGTAGATGCCCTCACAGCCATAGTTGACGATGGGCACAAAGTCAAATTCGTAGGCGGTGAGCTTTACCCCTTCGTGCCTGCCCCCCTCGTGCTCACAGGGCAGGTAGTAGTCCAGGATGGCCCCGGCCCTGTCGAAATCGCCGTTTGCCTTTGCCCTTCGGATCACGCTGCTGAACAGGCTGCCGCCGGTGTCCCGGAACACCTCGGTGGGCTTCTCCGGCGGGAAATTCTGTTCCAGCCAGAGCTGTGCCCGCTCCCGATCCCAGTCGTTGAACAAATCTAGGAATTGCTTGCTGTGCCGGAACTGGCGCTGCTCATCCCGGCTCGCATAGAACCTGCTGCGTTCCTCACAGCGGCCGTAGTACCCCACCTGCGTTGAAAAACTGTCATAGGGATGGGCGGTCTGCACCGTGTCATAAATGGCCTTCAGCAAATCGTCCCCGGTCAGGCCCTTCTGGATCGGGATGACCTTCTCCAGCTCGCCGCCGCAGTCCTTACAGCAGCCCATCAGGCTGACGCCCAAGCACTCGCTGAGTTTGAAATAGTTCAACGCCCAGTGGGTGGGGATGAAGTGGTCGTTGTAAAAATTGGTGGCGGCATCGGGCCGGCCCGCCAGACGGTGGCAGCATTCGCAGTATCTGTTTACCATTTTTCAGTCCTCCTTTGCGTCAGTCCGCACCCGCGAACGGTCGAAAGAGTACAGGGGAAGCAGCCTGTCATAGTTCAAGTAATAAAAATAGTAGGGTTTCAGGCCGTCGTCTATCTCAATGACCTCTCCATACTCCAGCTCCATCCCAGCATCGGAAAAAGTCTGCTCCACAGATTCCCTCTGCATGGCGTCATAAAACTGCTTGGCAGTCAGGCCAAGGGTTCCCTCACAGCGCAGCCTGTAGCGGGATTCTGAGGGGGAGATGTGCGCACCCGGCTTGTAGTCCTTTCGGTTGAGGCGCCATTCCAGGAACTCGCTCTTCTCATCCACAAAGCCGTAGACGCGGCACACCGGCGGGGAGGTCAGCCGGGGGCACCACTTGGGGGGCTTGTATTTCGGGTCGGACTTGCGGAACCGCTTAGATTTCCGTTTTTTCGGGAAACCATTGCAGTAGCGCGCGCAGCCCACAAGCTGGTGGTACTGGCAGCCGGGGCAAGTCGGCACCGGGAAGGTGTACTTTGTTTTTGCCATCTACGACCCCTCCCTGATGCGAGAGTTCTCATTTCCAGCACGCCCGTTCAGCCATTCCTGCACAAATTCCCGATCAGATTCGTGAAACAGCGATATAAACATATCTCGGAAGCAGTTTACATTGGCGGGAAGCCGTTCATTTTGCGCACTCCACATCTGAAACATCCAACGGTAGATCTCCGTCAACAGTTCATCCGGCGTGGCCTGGCCGGGCAATTCCCTGCCGATGCACAGGTCACCTCCACAGATTCGGCATCGGCCGATTTTGCACAGGCGGCGGCCTTCTTCCGGCTCCAGGGTGGTATACTTCAGTTCGAAGCCGGAGAACTCAAAATAGTTCATGAGGTGATTAACCTGTATGGCTATGTCATCATTTTTCCAGTCAATACAATGGCACATCGACTGTTTATGCTCACATTCCCGCATTACGCCGCCTCCTCGTTGTTCCATTTTTCGCACAGCTCAATGACCCTCTGACACTGATCCATTTCAAACCCACCGATGTGGGCGCGGTCAGGCCTCAGATGAAGTTCCCCTGCCAGCCAGCGGTACGCCCCCGTCCGGGTCATGCGCCCGCTTTTCCAAAGGGCGTCGAACACCCGGTGGGCCTCCATCCGCTTCAGCCGCAGCACCTCATTGGCCACATTGCCCAAGGCCCGCGTGGTGCCCTTGTGGCAGCCCACCCGGGCGTTGCAGTTCTGGCATTGATAGACAAACTCGCCCTCCATGCCCAGCCGCCGGGCGGACTCGCCATAGACCGCTTTGGCGGGAATCAGCTTGATCACACCGCCGCAATATCTACAGATGTCGTTCTCCTTCACACGCTGCACCCCCTACGCCGCCTTTTTGGCGGTCTTAGCCTTGGCCTTGGAGGGTTTGGCCTTCTTTTCCGCTTTTTTTGGCTCGGCTTTGGGGGCCTTCTGCACCACCACCGGGGCAGCCACAGGCTCCCGCATGGCGGTCTGCATATAGTAGGCTCCCTCAGTGGACAGATCCAGCATCCCTGCCTGGGCGATGCCCAGGGTGGCCGTGCCGGACAGCGAACGCAGGCAGGCCATCAGGTCGGAGATGAGATACCAGTATCCGCCCTGGGGCGTTCCCGTCAGCGGGGCGGTCTCCAGCTCCTGGCAGGCTTCCCCCAGCTCTCCCTTGCAGGAGAAGGTGATCCGCCCGCCGTCAAAGGCCAGCTTCACCCGGCCCTTGGGGTCTACCGCCGCCACGGTTTTCAGCGTCCGCCGAAGCTCGGCCACATCGGTGAGCAGCGTGAACTGGTTGCGGATGTTGTTCATCAGCCGGTCCGTGTCCATATAGTCGCCCTCCATCAGCATGGCCCCGAACGTGAGCCCCGGACGTTGGAACACCAGGAACTTCCCGGCTACGCCCACGTTGAACTCATCTGCGTCCGAACACAGTCCGGCCAGCTTTTCCAGGGAGTTGGCGGGCAGCAGCAGGCTGATGTTCCCGGCGGATTTGTCGTCGCCCTTGGCGGCGACCAGGCACCGGCCGTTGTAGCCCACTCCCTTCAGCCCTTCCCGGGTGAACATCAGGTTTACGCAGCGCATCAAGGGTTTGTCCTTGTCCTCAGATGTGGCGAACATGGTCTGCCGGGCCATGGACGGGATGCCGGACAGCTTTACCGTGTCCTCCGGGAACGGGAGCTCTATTTTGGGGAATTCGCCTCGCTCCCCGATGCCCCAGCTGTAGATGGTCTCCCCGCTGCGCAGTGTGAGCACGCGGGTTCCCGGCCTGCGGCGCAGCTGCGCCGTCTCGCCGGACATCAGCCCCAGCATCCCCGCCAGCAGCTTGGCGTTCATCACCAGCGCGTCATCTTCTCCAACGGTACAAACCAACTTCTGCTCCAGGGAAGTCTCAATGTTGGTGGCAGTGAAGGTGAGTGTACCCGCGGCGGCGTCAGCCTCTAAAAGCACCCCCTTCAGCGGTTCCAGGGGTGCGTCCTCCGACGCGACGGCAGCGGCCTTTTGGACGGCGCTCAACAGCTCCGCCCGATTTATCGTGATGTTCAAAATTTCCTCCTTTACGCGGCAAAGCCGTCGAGGGTGAATTGATTTTCGTCCACGACAGACTTCTTCGGTTTCTTTTTCTTCTTTTGTTCTTCCAGCGTCCGTTCCAGCAGGCCGTCGAACTCCTTCCGGCGGGTACGGGCGCTGGTGTCCTGGATGGCGGCGGCTTTCGGTGTCGGAAGCTCTGGCGCGGGCGGGGCTGCGGCGCGAGCACGCCGCTCGGGGTTGATGACCGCCATCTTTTTGAATGCGGCGGCGATATCCTCCACATTGTCCTTGATGCCCAGGGCCAGTTCCTTCGCCATCTGGGAGGTCAGATCCCGCACGTCGCTCATGGCGGCCAGACCTTCCTCAGAGAAGCCACCTTCGATGATGCCCGCCACCGCCAGCTTGGAGGCCATCAGCTTCATGGCCTTGGCCTGCATGGTGTCCTTGTAGTAGAGCAGGTAGACCTCTACTCGGGGCGCGGTCTGATTGATGCGCCAGCTCCGGCGGGACGCCTGCCGCAGGGTGAACAGGTTATAGCCCATGCTGTAGAAAATCAGTGTGGTAAAATCATTCAGATCGAGCCCTGTCTCCACGCATTTTGGATTGGTGATGAGCACCTGGAGCCCCGAACGCACCCGTTTTTCCACCCATGCCTCCCGCTTGCCGGGGGAGACGGTGGGCGGGAGGATCTCCGTGCGGTACCCCTCCCCGGTCAGAAGCTTTAACAGCTTTTGCTGGGAATCGGTACGGGTCCAGCTGGTGTAGATGAGCACTCGCTCTCCTGCCGCCGCCTTTGCCCGGACGATCTCCAGCACCTTCTCCTCCTTGGGAAGGATATCGTCAAAGCAGGCGGCATTGGCGGGCTTTACGATCACACTGCCGTTAATGGGGTCAACGATCTCAGGCTGGTCATAGGGCTGATCCGGGTAGACGGTGAGCAGGTTCAGATAGGCGGACAGCAGCTTGTTGGCCGCCTTTCGGTCTGTTTTCAGCACCTTCTGCAAAATATGTTCAGCCTGTTTGTAGCCGTTCTCCACCGATTCAGGCATATCCAGCGGCACCGGGATCTCCTCATAGTCCGGCAGGTCCTTTCCCATGTCGGACAGGGAGAGGAAGCTGGTATACTCCAGCAGGAACCGGGAATACACCAGCGGCGACACGCCGGGAAGCTGCCTACTTCGCACCCGCCGCTTCACCGTGCGCCGGTTGGAGTTATAATCCGGCTCTGACAGCTCGTAGACGTTCTCAGTGACGCCGTATTCATCGTCAAACCAGGCGGGTTTGCGGTAAGGTTTGCCGTCCCGACCCATCAGGCCGGGCACCAGGCGGTAAAGCAGGTGAAACAGGCCCGAGCTGTACCCGTTGATGAGGGTGGCGGTCATGCCCACAAACAGCCTGGACACGCCGAACAGCTCGCCCATGGCGTCCCCCTGGCCACTGGCGTTGTTGTACTCATGGAGCTCATCGCATAGCAGCCCGTCGATTCGTCCCCGGTACTTCTTTTTGATGTAGGTGCTCAGGGGAAAGCGCCGGCAGGCCCCCCGCACCGGCTCATAGCCGTCCAGGTTGGCCTCGATGTCGTCCAGGCGGGCCAGGACGCGCTCGTTTTTTGTCCTCTTACGGTGCATTGCCGCCTGGGGGCGGTACACCCAGCCGTAATCGCTGATCTTTGCCCAGGGGATGTTCCTCCCCGGATTGATGGCGGACCACAGGGATGTCCCGCAGCTTTTGCAGGCGTGGTTTCCCCGGTGCTCCCGTATGAAATAGAGCTGATCCGCATTCACCTCGTATTTTGTGCCGTCGCCGCTAATCGTCATCTGCACGAGCTTCCCGCAGTCCGGGCAGCGGAAGCCCTTTGCCCTGTGGTCATAGGTCACGGCGGGGTAGCGCATATACCCGTCCCTGGCCTTCTCCTTGCTGAACACGGCGTACACGCTCTTGTCTCCGGCCTGGTAGGCGGCGTACAGCCGGTCCAGGTCGGTAATGCTCTTGACCACCATGGCGAAGGTGTTGGGCAGGGTCTCGCCGATCTCCCGCACCCATTTCCCGGTGACGTGGGAAGGGGCCATAATGAGGTTGAAGGTCTTACCCCGCTTGCCGGCGGCGGCGTGCATTCCCTGGAGCGCGCCTATGGCCGTGGAACCGATTTTCGTTTTGCCACTTCCACATTCCGCCACAATGAGCGCGACCTTCTTGCGGTCTAACTGCCGCTTGGTGGCCTCCGCCACAGCAAGCTGGGCGTCGTACAGGGAGTACCCCGCTTTCGCCATGATCGTGTCGTTGACGGCCAGCACCTCCTCGGACAAGGGCTCCGCCGCCGGGTCGAACAGGGGCTGGAACTGGCTGCGGATGCGCTGGGCTACCGTGGGGCCAAAGGCGTTCAGGTAGCCCACAACGCTTTTCACATCGCCGAAGCCGTCCGGTTGACCGGGAACCGCGCCTGGGATGGTGATGGCCCCGCTTTTCAGGCCGGCCTCCAGGATTTCCACCACATTGGCGTCCTCCGGCTTTAAGCTCAGAACAAAGGCGTCCAGTTTTTCTCTCAACGAGAACACCTCCAGCTGCCGCAGGTCGCCCCGGGCAGTGAGCTCATCCAGCACATAGTCCCGAAACGCAGGGATCATCGGCGCGGCGGTCTTACGGTCCACCTCTTCAAACAGGCGGTCCCGGTCCCCGGCGGGGCAGAAAATGTAACACCTCCGGGGCTGGAGTTCCTGCTGGACGCCTGCTTCCGCTTCATCCTCCTCATTGCCCTGGATCTGGGCGGTGAGGGCGTCGTCGTTGGCCATCAGCGTAGCGGAGGCATATACCCCGTCGTGGGTCAGCTGCCGCCGGTAGCCCTTGGGCGCGCTCTTGAGGTCCCGCTTTGTTTCGTTCTGCACCGCTTCAATCGTGCCGCCGCCGTAGATAGCGTCCGACATAGCCCGCACCATCTCCGGGTAGCCGCCAAAACGGATGGCGGTGATGGTGCTGTTGTCCCGATCCACCATAATGGTGTCCGCGTAGGCGGTGAGCCGGACCTTCGATTTGGGATCGAAATAGGACAGCTCAATCAATCTGCTTTCTGACATTCATCCGTGTACTTCCTTTCTGGACGCAAAAAAAGACCGTGACCGCCCCCATGGGCAATTCACAGTCTTCATGGTCCGTATTTTGTTCTTCCAGGCCGTGTTAGTCCGGCGGAGGACATAGTACGCCCCCTTTCATCGCCGTTCCTCCCTCGCTTACTCCGCCCTAACTTACTCCGCCCTGAAATACAGGTTCATTGTACCATGCCAGAGTGTGGGTGGATAGGTGGAGGGGTTCCACCCGCCTGTTCAGCGGAATAAAAACATGGTTGCAAAAGCAGCGGCGCTGTACTATCATTTTAAGAAAAAGAGAGGGAGGGAACCTTATGAAATCATCGCGGCTCTTGACCGCCTATTTCAGTCCCACAGGAACTACCCAGAAAATCGCCCATACGGTGGCGGAGGGCATCGCTTATCCCAACCAGGACATTGACCTGTCGATCCCGCAAAAAATGGAGGAGATCAGCGAGGACACAGTATTGCTGGCCGTCGTCCCGGTATATGGGGGCCGTGTCCCCGCCGTGGCCCTGAAGCGAATGTCTCAAATGCGCGGCAATGGACAAAATGCTGTGGCTGTGGCGGTCTATGGGAACCGGGAGTTTGAGGACGCCCTTTTGGAGCTGAAAAACACCATGGAGGATATTGGCTTCCGGGTGATTGCCGCCGCCGCTTTCATCGCGGAGCATTCCATTGTCCGCTCCATCGCCGCCGGCCGCCCCGATGAGGATGACCTGGGGACGGCGCGGGAGTTTGGAGCACAGGTGGCGGAAAAGCTGTCCAAGGATGACCGCCCATCCGCCGTCCAGGTTCCAGGCAATATGCCGTATCGGGAATTTGGCGGAATGCCCGCCCACCCCAAGGCGGGGAAAGCCTGTATCAAATGCGGCCTGTGCGCCAAGCGGTGTCCGATCGGCGCGATCCCCACAGAGCACCCGGACACAACAGACCCGGAAAAGTGCATCACCTGTATGCGCTGCGTAGCGGTCTGTCCTAAAAAGGCGCGGTCGCTGCCCGCCCCCATGCTGCTGGCCTCGAAAACGATGCTGAGTGTGAAAGCGGCAGGACACAAAAAACCTCAAACCTTCCTTTGAACTGCCGCAGTAAAATGAGAAAGGCCCGTGCCGTCGAATTTGACGGCACGGGCCTTTTGTCACCACTTGCTCAGAATTTTGCCATACATCTGCTGCTTCTCCCGCTCAAACCGCTGCACCACCAGCGTGACGTGATCCCCGGACTGGAACTCGGAGTCCTCGTGCTGATAGGAGTAGTTGCACATACAGACCGTGCCGTCCGGCAGGTTGCAGAACACTCCGCCGCCGTATTTCCCGGCGATCACCGCATACCGTCGGCTGCCCACGGGATGACGCTGCTCCGCGCCCTCGAAGGGGTTGGTCTCCGTCTCCTTCACCGAGATCAGCAGCTCCCGCCGGGCGGCGTCGTAGCCTTTCACAATGCAGTCCAGTTCATCGCCGGGGCGGTACTGCTCCCGCAGATCAGCGATGGCGGTGTAGCTCAGTTCCCGCTGGGTCAGGTCGATGTCATGGCCGTAGCACTCCGCCAGACAGCGCCGGGGCCCCACCGCCAGCAGGCGGCATTTCACCCTGGCCCCCTCGGCGCACAGATCGGGCCGGTGGGCGAAGAAATACCGCTGGGCGCGGGACGCCTGCCGCCGGGACGCGATGGCATAGCCTCCCTCCCGGTCCACCTTGGTGATGATGAAGTCGATGCTGGCGCCCATCATGTTCTGGAGCACGTAATCCGGGCGGGCCTCGCCCATCCACATCTCGGTGGCGGGGATGTAAACCGGCACCCGGTAGACCAACACCACCACGCAGTACATGGTGCGCCGTTCCACTTGGCCTGTCTCCTTATTGCGGACGTTCATGGAGTGGGGATCCGCGCCGATGACCGTGCCGGACAGGGCGCTGTGGCCGCGGAAGGAGGCGTAGATGGAGTTCCACGCCTGCCGCTCCTCCTGAGAAAGCCCCCGATCCAGCTCGTGGAAGTCCAGGGCGAAGAAGCTCTGGCGATCAGTGAGAGGCGGCGCAGGGGGAGCGTCCTCGTTCGGCAGGGATTCCGGAGGCAGGGCGTCTTCCATCATGGCGGGCGGCGCGTTACTGGCGGGCTGTCCGTCTTCCATAGACACGCCCTCGGTGGGGCCAGGTTCCTGCGCGCCCATAGGCGGAACGACCTCCGGCATAGGTTCGGGCGGTTTGCCTTCCGGGCCACCATCCGGCGGGAACCCGGACACGTCCACCACCATCACCTCCTCGGCTTCCCCCTCACCGTCCCCCGGAAAGCCGGAGTCATCACCGGGCACCGCTTCACCCAGCTCCCCAACCTCCAGAGGCGGGCTGTCATTGGGCGCGCCCACGTCCTGGGGCGGCTCCCCCGGTGGGGCGGTGGCTTCCTCCCCAGCCTGCTCCATTAGTCCGGCGGTCTGCTCGGGTTCCTCTGCGGGGGTAATTTTCTTCTTAGGCATAATCAGATCCTCCTTGTGGTGTGATATATCTTCATGGCCCGTTGGAGCCATAGAAGCGGTGGGAGCTGTCCTGCTGGCGGGCGGCAAAGAAGTGCTTGGGCGGCAGCGTCAGCCCTTTGGGAGGTTCGCCGCTGTCCGCGATCCAGATGATGCGTTCCGCCCTGCCCCGCTCCAGCAGCCCGGCGGGTGCGGCGTCCAGGGAGGCTACGGTGAACGGGCGCAGATCGTCCCCGTAGGCAAAGCGCAGCAGCCGGGGCGGTTCCCGGCTGGCGTTGAATTCCTGGGGCTTTCCCCCGGTGAGTTCCAACATCACGTCGATGGCCTCCAGACGGCGGGCGTCCGGCTGGGCGGTGGACAGCCAGACCAATTCCCCGTCCATCCGCACATCGGCGGTACCCGCACGCAGCTGACGCAGCATGGCGTCCATGCGGGCCTGGGTGATTTCAAAGCCGTCCTGCTGAAATCTGCCTCGCACCAGGGTATGGAGCTGCCGCCGGCGGACGCAGTTCAGCTTTTTCAGCGTGTCCAGGATAAATTTCTGCTGTATGGACAAAAACATGCCCGTCACCTCCCGTCTTCTGGGGCCCCCATGCGAACCCAGCGAAGCGGTTCACATGGGGAGAGGAGGAGCGGCGAAGTGAGTGAGCCTTCGGCGTCAGCCGGAGGTGAGGGATATGGAGCCTGCGACGACGAGCGCAGCCCATTCAGATACGGGTCTACCATCAGGTCGCTCTCGCTCTCCGCAATGCAGTTGAAAATGGTGGCCATGGTGTAGGCGGTGGAGTTCTTCACCGGCTTGTCCAAGTTCGCGTGGAGCTTGGCCTCGGCGGTCTGCAAAATCGTGTAGTCCAGCAGCTTCAGCCTGGCCCGCACCCGGCTTTGAGGCAGAGTGGCATTGCCCACCCGGAAGCTGTCCGCGTAAAAAAGCCGCTCAATGGCGTTCTCAAACACCCGGGCGGTTTCGCTGGGGAAACACTGGAGCTCACAGGCATCCAAAATGCCCATGAGCTCCGCTTCCCCGTCCGCCCGTCCGTCCGCGCGCGTGCGAGGTACAGACGGACTGACATCAGTGTGACTGGGGTAAGTATGACTAAGATCTTTATAACTTGGCCGCCGTTTCCGCGGTTCTGGAACCTCCGATTCTGCGGTTTTAGAAGCGCAGTCTTTGCGGTTCTTGGCACCCTGATCCTGCGGTTCTTGGGAGGGCGTGGGAAAATCCGAACCGTCAAGAACCTCGGAATCGGCGTTTCTGGAGGCACCGTCATCCGGGTCTACAAAGGGGGCGCTGGTGTAGTCCGGGTCGTCCTGGGGCACCACGGTAGCCAGGTAAATTTGGTTGGCGTCGCCCCGGCCGCACCGCTTCTCCCAGATCAGGTTCAGCTCCTTCAGTGTGCGGAAAGCCGCCGTCACCCGCTGCTCGCAGATCCGCAGCTCCCGTGCCAGCTCTTTCCGGGGGAAGATGACGAATACCTCCCCGAAGTCGTTCACCCAGCCGTTCCTGCGGGAGAGCTGAAAGCGGTTGAGCAAAAAGGTATAGGCCACCTTGGCGTCCAGGCTCATACCGGCGTACCGGGGATCAGAAAACAGCCAGCGGGGCATCTGCATATGGTAAATACTCTGCACGTCCGTCTGCCGCATGAGCGGAAAGGACGGGCGCTCTTTCATGGTCGCGGCCCTCATTGGGGCACCTCCTCATTAGTTTCTTGTTTAAAAAGCGCCGCCTTGACTTTGTAAAGAAATCTTGATATAATTTCTTTACAGAAAGGAGGCGGCTGTCATGCCGAGCATTCGCTCCAGTGCGGATTTGAGAAATCAGTACAATGAAATATCTACCTTTTGCCATGAATACGATGAGCCTGTGTTCATCACAAAAAACGGTAAGGGCGACCTGGCTGTGATGAGCATCGAGGCATATGAGAAACTGATGGGCCGTTTTGAACTTTACGGTTTGCTCCAGGAGGGCTTGGACGATGTGGCCGAAGGCCGAACTCGGCCGCTTTCCGAGGCCATTGGCCAGCTCAGGAGGCGTCGGAACGGATGACCACCTATCAGGTTCACATCACCCGTAGGGCGGAACGGGACTTAGCCCGTGCACAGGACTATATCGAGTTTTCCCTTAAAAATCCCCAGGCTGCAGATGACCTGCTGGATGAAGCGGAGCGCGAGCTTTCCAGCCTAAAACAAATGCCGGAGCGTTTTGCCATTGTGGATGATAATCTTTTGGCCTCTTGGGGGATCCGCTTTGTCCAAATCAAAAAATATCTGGCTTTCTATGTCATAGCTGAAGAAACCTGGACGGTTCACATTGTCCGCTTCCTTTATGGGAAAAGCGATTGGCGATCCATTTTGCGTCAGGGACTTTCAGCGGAATAAAAGCGGTTCACTCCCGCCGGGATCACCTTCCCGGCGGGAGTTCTTCATCCTCATCCGCACAGCCCACCACGCCGTCAGGCCCCAGCTCCACCATGCCCAGGCCCTGGCCGGTGAGCTGGTATTCCAGGCCCTGAGCCGGGTTTGGCTCATCGTCAGAATCCGGCTGCTTTGGCGGCGCAGGCGGTTCCTGCTCGGGTACATCCGGCGGGGCCACTTTTTTTGCCGCCTGCGCCTTTTTCCGCTCCTCCTTCAGCCTCCATTCCGGCGTGTAGTCCGCCACCCGGCAGGACTTTAGCGCGTCATACCCCGGCAGCTCCTCCGGCGTCAGTTTGTAGAGCAGCGCCGGCTTCCTACCCTGAAACAGTGCGATGCACTGGCAGCGGTCCAGGCGCAGGATCTCATCCGGCTGCATCAGCTCCCGTTGGCTGCTGCTGCGGGTTTGGGAGTAGGGCCGTGTGTTGCCGTAGACGAAGCCATAGAGCGGCGGCTGGGGCTTGGACTGGCTGGTGAGGGAAATGGTCACCTTGCCGCACTTCTTGGAGATGTAGTCCGCTGAGGTCCAGTCGTTGCAGCCCATGTAGAGCGTCTGATCGAAGGTGGCCAGCTGGTTCTCCCACTCCTTGCCGGGGTACTTTTCCTGCCACTGGGACAGGCTCTGCACCACCACCTGGCAGCTCATGTTGAAGCCCCGGATGCTGTTGAGGGCATCGGCGATGCCGTCCATGTAGCCGATGTTGCAGTATTCGTCCAAACAGAAGTTCACCAGCACCGGCAGGCGGCCACCCTTCCCCTCCAGCCGGGCGTAGTCGGACAGCCGGGGCAGGGCCAGGGAGAAGAACAGCGAGCTGAGGAAGCGGTAGGCGCTGTCCTGGGCGGAGATGATGACGAAGTAGGCGCAGGGCTTCTGCCCCGGCAGCAGCAGGTCTACGTCGTGGTTGCGGGTGATGGCGTCCACCAGCTTGTTCTGGAAGATGGCCAGCCGGTTGCCCAGACCGATGGCAATGCTGCCCCACAGGTTTTCCTTGGCCTTCAAAAACAGACCGTGGTGGCCTTTGGCCGGGTGGTCCGGGGGGAGCTGGGCCAGGGTGCGGTTGATGTCCTGGATGCTCTGATGGGCCAGCAGCTGGTACACGTCCCCCAGACCACGCTTTTCGATGGGGAGCAGCTTGCCGCTGCCGTCCTTCAGGTTCACCACGTAGTGGATCAGCGCCATGAGCAGATTCAGCTCCGCGCGGCTCCAGAAGTCATCCGCCTCGTGGGCCCCGGAGGTGTTCTGGATGATGGTGTTGGCCACGGTCTGGGCCAGCTGAGGCTCCTTGTCCAGCCCATACAGGCAGTTCCAGCCGTCCGAGTGGGCCATGTCCAGGAAATTCACCGCCTTGACATAGTGGCCGTGTTCTTTGAAATAGGGGGACAGCTTTTCAAAGAGCTCCCCCTTTGGATCTGTTATGTAAACTGATTCCCCCCGCTGGGCACATCCCATCAAAAACGGGATGATGAAGCCCCGGGATTTGCCGCTGCCGGGAGCGCCGATGCACAGCAGATTATTGTTGTCCCCGGGCACCATGCGGTGGGCGGCGTACAGGGCGTACTTGTCCGAGTCTTTCTCCTGCCGTTTGTACTTGCCCAGCATCATGCCCTTCACCTCGGACACGCTGCCCACCTCCAGAAACTCCCCCATCTCCTTCCGGGTGAGGAACCCGGAGGAGCCGTGGGTGCCGTCGGGCAGGATGTCGAAGCCCCGGCTGTCCCGGGTGGCCTTGCAGCCGGAGAACCATTTGTAACCCGTCCCGGTGAACAGGCACACCAGCAGAGCAATCACCGCCGTAGTCCCCAGGCCGAAAGGGGTAAACAGCACAAACCAGTTGCGGAAAGGGTTGAACACCCAGATGCTCTCCACCACCTCCTCGCCGGCCTTGTGGAAGGTGGCGGCAGTGCCCAACCGGATGGAGTTGAGCACCATCCCATAGAGATACCAGCCCGCCAGCACCAGGGCAGCGTAGAGAGGCAGCCTCTTTTTGTGCCGCTCGTACCAGGGGCCAATTATGGGTTCAAGGCGATCTTCCAGCTTTTCGATGAGCTTGGATAAGCGGGGCATCCGCCACATCTCCTTTCGAGGTCGTGAATTGGGTGCGCGGGGGCACATAGGGCACGGGTTTTCTGCCGGTGACGGCGGAGATCGCCTCGGCGGTGAGCACAAATACCCGCGCCAGATTTTTGTCCCGGCAGCGGGGGAACAGCACCTGCTCCGCCTGCCCCTCCAAGGCGGCCATGGCAATCTGGGGGAAGCCCCGGCTTCTGGCTGCGCGGATGGCGGCGTTGATTCGGCGCAGATCCATATCCGCCGCCATGAGGAAGGGCACGCCTTGGAACATGGCGTCCCACTCGGGTACGTCGTCGGGGGGCGGGTGGTACTGGCCTTTCAGCGCCGCCTTGGTCAGCCGCGTTCGGTAGTCCGGCGCGGCCATGATCTGGAACTGCACCGCCCCGGTACTGTCGCAGGACAGCAGGTGGACGGGGAGTTGGAGGCAGCGGTACGCACCGCCGTAGGTGAGCAGCTTGGTATCCTTCCGATCCATGGGGCGCTCCAGCTCAGTGAGTACGCTTTGATAGCTGGCCCCAGCGAAGATGAACGCCCGTCCCACGTCCCGGAACCGGGCGGTCTGATTAGAGAAGGCCGCCAACTCATCCATCAGCGCCACCTTACCGATGCCGGGGCAGACGTAGTGCATGGCGTAGAGGCTGCTCCCCAGGCGGGCCAGGGCGGCCACCCGGGCGCTGCCCCAGGGATTGGAGCCCTTACTTCGGGCAATGGAGGGAAGAAACAGGGCCGCGGGGCCGTCCAACTCCTCCGGCCCGAAGGTGAAGGGGGTGGCCCCGCCGTGGTAGGCGGTCACCACCAGCCGGGAAACCCGGACGCGGCGCTCAATCAGCGGCGAGTGGTAGGCCCGGGTGGTCTGGGGTACCGCGCCGTCCAGCAGATGCTCCAGAAGGAGCTGCCCCTTGCTGGTGAGCAGCAGCGCCCCGCTCTTTTCGTGCCGCCGAATGAGGCCCATGCCCATGAGGTTTTTCCGATCCCCCTCCGGGGCGATTCCCCTCAAGTCCCTGGGCTGAATGAACTGGCACCAGCACAGCAGCTTCAAAATATCAACGTCCCGATGGCTGAAAATCACGCATACCGAACCTCCCTCCATATTCCTGCGCGCGCCGAAAACGCCCTTGCGCCGGTGCCGGCGCAAGAACTTTTTCGGCGCTTTTCCAAGCCCCCTATGGGGAGCTGATCTGATGGCTCCCCATAGAAGTCAGCTTTTTTCACGTCCCGCGTTTTTGCCGCCGCCCTGAAAGTCTTTGTTTTCAGCGGCTTGGAGCGGCGGACACCCATCAGATTTGCGATAGCCCGCCAACTGGCCGAAAACGGCCCGAGCCAAACCAAAACCTGATGGGTGTCCCGGTCACTTTTTAGGGCAATTCAGCTCCAGCCTCCATTGTAAAAATGCTTCACCTCATAGTCCCCAGAATGGAACGCGAAGAAGTCCGCCGCGTCGGAAAGGTCCAGCAAAGTGATATGGCATACGTCCAGCTCGCTCCGCCCGGACAGCAGCGTCAGGCCCAGGGTGTGCTGGTCGTCGTCCGGGATGAGCCTGCCCTTGATGGCGTTGCTCACCGCCTTCCACCCCTTGTTGTCCTGATCGAAAATGTGGCGGCCCTTGCTCCCGGTGTGCTCGTCGATCACCAGCAGCGCCCGGTTGAAAAAAGGCAGCTTGCACCCCTGCGCCTCGTACTCATCCAGCAATCGGCGGATGGTGTCGCTGAACCACTCCGGGGGCTGGAACCGGCAGTGGGGCAGCAGGGTGTTCAGCGTGATATGGAGCCAGTTATACCCCAGCAGCTCCACCGACCCGGCAATCTCCAAGGGCGGGAGGACGGGCCGGGAGCCGTAGCCCCCGGTGCCGGTGCTGTACCGCTCGCACAGCTTGCGCACCTCCAGGGCTGCGCTCTCAAACTGCGCCGCCGTCTGCTCCAACGCCTTTTGCAGCTTGTCCGGATCGGGCGTCCCGCCATCCGCCAGCGCGGCCAGTACCCCGGTCTGACAGAAGGCGTTGTTGGCCAGCTTTTGAAGGCGGGCGGCGTCCTGTCGGAAGCTCATCTGCCGCCCTCCTTCCGCCGGGTGCGCAGGTCGGTGGGGGAGGTGGTGATGGCGTCGTACTCCTTCTGGGTGGCGTGGAACTGCACCGGCACATGGTTGTAGCCGATGCACAGCAGGCCCTCCCCCCGGCGGAACCGGGTGATCTGCCGCACCTCATCCTCAGAGAGGTTCAGCACATTTTGAATCAGCCGGGCCTCCTGTTCCTCCATCTGCATCACCAGCTTGATCCGGCTGGAATCCAAAATGCCCTTGCCGTACTTGCCGCCGTCCAAAGAAAACAGATCCTGCATCCCCTGGGTGGAGGTGATGGCGATGCCGCCCAGGCCCCGGATGGTCTTCACCATCTCCTGGACGAAGCCCGCCGCCAAAGGGTTGGAGTTGGCCCCCACCAGGGACCACAGCTCATCGGCAAGTAAGGCGGACAGGTCGCTGCCCGCGTCCATGATCAGGTCGTTGGCGATGTCAGTGGCCCAGAAGATACCGGGGAGCAGCAGGTCGTCCGGCATCCCGGAGGTGTCCAGCACGATGTACTTGTTGTTCAGGTCAATGTGGTTACGCCGGCCCATGGCGGAGGCGGAGCCGGTGACATACCGGGCCAGCACCACCGCCAGGTGCTTGGTGTCCGGGTTCTGGGAGAGTACGTCGTACCAATCCGGCAGAATCGGCATTTCCACGAAGTTCCCCTCCCCGTCGGTGACGGAGGAATTGTCGAAGGTGATGCCGTACCGCCGGTAGCACTCCACCAGGGAGGAATCCAGATGGTTCTTGTCCTCATCGGACAGATCCCGCTTTTGCAGGGAGTACCAGATGATGAGCCGGGAGATCTTATCGGCCAGCACCGAGTCGTCCCGGGCGGCCATGTCCCGCAGGCCGGCGTAGCTGTCCAGGGACCGGCGCCGGATGGCCATGATGTTGGGGCAGTCCTTGGAGGAGGGGGACAGGCGCAGGTACAGCCCGCCCAGCAGCTCGCACAGGGGGCGGAACTCGTGGCCCTTCTTGGGCACGATGAAGATCACCCGCCGCCCCTGCTGCCGCAGCCGCCCGCCCAGGCATTGCAGGGTGAGCGTCTTGCCCACGCCGGAGGACCCGCCGATCCAGCAGTTGCCGTTGGTATATTTGTAGTCATCGTAGGGGTCCAGAAACACCGGGGAGCGGTTGTAGAGGTTCAGCCCCAGGAAGATGCCGTTGCGGTCGCTGAGCTCGTAGGAGGCAAAGGGAAAAGCCGCCGCCACGCCGGAGGTAAGGGCATTGCGCCGGGATTTGCGCTCCACGTCCGCGTCCAGGGCCAGCAAAGGCAGGGCCGAGAGAAACGCCTGCTCGTTTTTGTAGTCGCAGCGGCGGGCGATCATGTCAATGGATACGCACAGCTTTTCCACCGCCGTCACCCGCTGTTCTAACGTCTCCGGGTCGTCCGCCGTCACCTCCACCAGCGTGTGCATATAGTAGAAGTCCTCGTTTTGCCGGTTCATGGCGTCCTTCAAATACAGCCCGGAATTGATCGCGCTGTCCAACTCCTCATAGTCCTGGCGGGTGTCCCCCACGTCCCGCATCCGGGAGCGGTTCACCATGGTGGTCTGGGAGATTTTGGACAAGATCTTATCCTTGCTCTGGCGCTTGACCGTGAAGCTGAGGCTGACGCCCTCTCCGGCCTCAACCAGCGGGGCCAGCCAGCAGGAGCCCACGGTGGTGGAGTAGCCGTACCCCGCCACATAGAGGTAGGCGTGGTACACCCCGTCCACCAGGATATAGTCCCGGCTCTTGGTGTCGATGGCGGTGGGGGACAGGATGTCCAGGATGGTGGTGGAACCCGCCTCCAGCTCGGACAGGTCGGTTTTCTCCTCGCCGAATATCAGGCGTTTCAGGGAGAACTTTTCCTGGCCCTCCGCCTTTTTCAGCGGAGGCTTTTTGCTGGCAGCGGTTTTGGCCCCGCCCCTGGCCGTTTTTTTCTTCTGCATATGCCTCACTCCTCAAACACGCCGTGGACGGCGGTGGTCATGTCGAATACCCCCTCCGGCAGCTGTACCCGGCGGGAGGTCCGCTTGTTGATGATTTCGTACAGCAGCTTCAAAATGAAGTCGTCGGCAAAGCTGGGCTCCAGCACCTCCAGCTCACAGCCGTCCAGATACCGCCGGGCGGTGTCCGCCTCCTCGTTGAGCCGCTGGACGATGGCGGCGGCGGTGCGGCCTTTGGCGTGCATCCGGCTCTCGTACTGGAAGATGAGGAAGAAGCGGTGCCGCAGGGCGTCGCTGGCCACCCCCTGGCCAATCTCTTTGATGTTGTCCTCGATCATCTCCCGGCAGGACTGGTTTGGCTCATGGGCGGCGAACTCCTTCATCCGCTCCACGTAGTCCGCCGTGTCGGCGGGCAGGGTGCGGGTCTGAATCTGCAAATCGTCCGGCGCGATCTTCAGCCACGCGGCGTAGCTGGAGATGATGTTCTCCCGGTCGTTGGGGGATTTCAGGTAGATGTTCACCGGCAGCACCTCCAGGATCTTCACGAAGCGGCCGTCCTTGGTAACCACCACGCCGCCCACGATGTTCTTGATAGGAAGCCATGCCTGGATGCTGTCCCGGAAAGGTTCGGCGGCGGGAGCTTTTGCCCCGCCGCCGAACAGCAGTTGTTTCAAATCCATGGTTCAGTTTTTTCCTCCTCTGTAAGTCATAAGACGGCGCTTGTTCCGCCAGCGCCACCAGGCGGTGATCCAGCGGGTGAGGCTGTCGTCCCGAACGCCGATGAGCCCGAAGCCCCCCAGGGGGACTACGATGATGAGCGTCACCGTGATCTTGGCGGTCAGCTCCAAAGGCAGCAGCACCAGGCAGAAGTACAGCACGGGCAGCACCAGGATCACGGCCTCCACAAGATTGCGAAGCTCGAACATCCCCATCACCCGGCCCGCGTCGGTGAAGTTGGCGGGGATGTGGTAGGTCTCATTCATCGCCGTTCACCTCCAGCAGACGGCCCCGGCAGCGCCGGAGATCCCGGTTCATATCCCGGATGACGGCGGCACGCCGGAGGATCGCCTGTTCCACCGCATCGGCCAGCTGTATCTCCAGGCGGGGCGTGGCCGCGATCTGCCCCAGCTCCGCCCGGCTGATGTACTGGTCGGACAGCCAGGACACCTCGGACAGCTCGGTGAGCTGGAGGCCATGGCGCAGCCGCAGCGCCCTCAAATTGGTTTCATGTTCCATGAAATTCCCTCCAAACAGTTGATTTCATCCGCCGCTTACCGCGAGAACACCCAGAAGGGCCCGCCCGCGCCCGCCCGGGATGCGGCCTCGTTGACGACGGTGCGAAGGGGCCACTCCTGGTTGCTCCGCTTTACGCTGGCGGGGTAGAGTAGGGAAGCGCCGCCTTACCGCATTTCTGCGGCAGGTTTGCGCCACCCCCTCTCAGAACCGTGCTTACACCTCTCGATGTACACGGCTCGCCATCATTACTCCGTTTTACAAAACTTTTTTCTATGAATCAGCTTATGGCAGCTTTCACAGACCACTAACGTTTTGCGCCGTTTGGCAATCATGATTTGCTCCCAGGTTTCCTTGCCCTGCAAATCCTTCACCTTACGGATATGATGGATTTCGTAGTGTTCTGCATCGGTCGCTCCGCATAACTCACAGACTTTTGCGGATAGACGTTTTTCAAGCGTTGTTGTAGTATACGCAAAGCGCACAACAGCATTTGAGATTTGGTCGGTGGGATTCCAAGCATCTTTGCAATCGCTGTATTTTGCAAAATAGCAGCGTTTTCGCCCCTGTTTGGTTTCATAGGGTATCCCCCAACCGCCCCGTCCATCTTTGTACTGCGCCTTGATTTTACTGATTTTGCTTTTGTGCTTTCCCGCAAGGGTTTTTAGGCAGCTATACTCCATCAGATACGCAAAATAATTCAGTTTCCCGAAATTACTCGCTATAGAATAGTAGTTGCAAAGTCCCCGCAGTTCTGCATTATAAGCAGATATGATTTCAAGGTCAGTACATCGCAGCAAGGTTTTCCGGCGCTCCGGCTTGATTCTGCCGTCCTCTGTCTGACATATCACTTTTTTATCAAACAGAAAAGGCATGATTTTATCCTCAAATGGCACACAGAGTTCTACCATACCATTCAAAGTCCTTTTGGTACGGCTTCCCGGCCCTCCGTGCTTGATTTGGCCGTTGCGTCTGACCCGCACATCATAACCTAAAAATCTGGCGTATTCATTGCTGTGGGTGATAAGCGTCTTCTCCTCGCTGAGTTCCATTTTCAGCGTCCCCGCAATAAACTCCGACAACTGGCGCTTAATTCGCGCACAATCCTCCTTGTTCCCATTCACTCCAATCAGAAAATCATCCGCATAGCGCACATATTTCAGCTTTTTATCCGTCTGCGATTTGCAGGGCGTTTTAATCAGCTCTTTGCGCAGTGTTTCCCGCCGACGTAAAAGTTCAGATTTTTCACGGTCTTCGGCAACTATGAGTTTTTTGCGGATATATTCCAGTTTACTGGCAATCTTCTGATATTCCGGCGTAAACTTCTTCTCTTTGGGTTTATCGAAGTTTTTCGCGAGATTGACAACAAACTTGTCCAGCTCATGCAGGTAGATGTTTGCAAAAATCGGCGAGCAGATTCCGCCCTGCGGTGTCCCGCTGTATGTCATGTGGTACTGCCAATCTTCACAATATCCCGCTTTCAGCAGTTTCCAAATCAGCTTGATGAGTCGCGCATCTTTGATTTTGCTGCTGATAATGCCCACCAAAGCTGAATGGTCTATGTTGTCAAAACAGCCTTTAATGTCACCTTCCACAAACCAGCGGATGCCATTGAAACCCTTTTTGATTGATTTTAGGGCGGTATGGCAGCTCCGATTAGGCCGAAATCCATGGGAGCAGTCCAGAAACACAGGTTCATATACCGCTTCCAGTATCATTCGCAGGACCTCTTGCACCAGCTTGTCCGTAAAGGTGGGGATTCCCAAGGGGCGCATTTTCCCGGTTGCTTTCTGGATATAAGTACGGCGGGCCGGGTGCGGGGTGTAGGTTTCGTCAGCAAGCATCTTGATGATTCGTTCTATTTTTGCTTTGCTGAAACCGTCCGCCGTGTCCTCATTTATCCCCTGGGTTGACGCTCCATTATTTGCGTACAGGTTTTGATACGCCTGATAGTACAGGTCTGGGCGAAGCATATAGCGGTATAACCGGGTAAAAACCTCGTCCTTGTTCCTCGCAGAGTTTTGCTTGACATTCTCCAAAATCTCCATTGTTGGTTTCATTGTGAGGTATTCCTCCCTAATCGCTGTTGATTTTGGCATGTAATGACTGCCGCCCTTCGCCGTGTAAGGGTCATTATCCCTCTCATTGACTACTATGGCGGCTCCGTTGCCTTGCAGGATATTCAGACACAAATTGTCATAGCCGTTGTTCACCTCCCCATGGCATTCCTGTTTAGGCAATCCCCAGTTAACGTGATTAGTTGGTATGCGGATTGTCGGATATGCTTTCGCTTCTTTACCACTGGCTCTCCAGCGTGTCTTATGAGTTGATTGATAACCATTTGGGTGCCGACCATACCCAAATGTACTCATATCAGAGGTTTCAGGCACTTTCCTCTGTCCTCTTGGTAAAGGAAACTCGAAGCTCGCAATAACAAACCCAGTTCTATCCTCATATCCGCTTGACATCGCGGTTCAGTCGTGCCAAATTGCCTTTAGGCAACTTACCGCTTTCCTGCCATGCTATGTTCCCGTATCAGCTTTCGCCCCCCGGTCAGGCAGGTTGTCTCCCGCGTTATCTTACGGGGTAGTACCATTTTTCTACTTCTAATCACGCCCTATCTGGGCGCACGTCTGCCACCAGCACCTTGCCCTCCTCGGTGATACCCCGCAGGACGATGAAATGGCCGGTGGTGGTGAAGTGCCCCGGGGCCATGATGGCGATGACCAGCTTGCCCGATTCCAGCGCCTCCACCAGCTTTTTGCTGTCCTTGCCGATTTTGTCAACGGTGAGGCCGTAGTGCTCGCCGCCGTTGGGGATCAGGCTGTGGTAGCTCCCGTTGCCCTCACAGCGGTAGCCGTTTCGGACAGACCACTGGGCCACGTCATAGGGCGTTACCTTATTGTCCGTCATGGACGCCACCACCATGGCCAGGGCGGTGGGGCCGCAGCCCTCCCAGCCGATGGTGCCGGTGCGGCCATAGAGCTTATTGCCCCACCGGGCGTCTGTCTGATTGTAGTAGACCACGGGGGTGTCGGCATGAGCAAAAGTGACGTTCCCGTAGTCCGTGCCGTATTGGCCCAGGCCGTCGGTGTCGCCGGGGCTGACGCTCTGGCCGTCTGCCATCACCGAGTAGAGCAGGGCCGCCCAGTCTTTTTCCTCCTGGGTGAAGCCCAGCTTGTCCATGTAGGCGTCCGGCGACAGATCCCGAACCGAGATATGCAGGACGCGGTCTGTAATGGAAGCGGTATAGGTCAGCTTGTCGGAAAGCAGCTTTTCGATGGTTGGTTCGTCCATGACGTTGAGATCCTGCTTGTACCGAACGGAGCCGATGGCGATGAGCCAGTAGTGATTCACATTTCCCAGGGATTTTTCCACCGTGTAATCGTCGTAATCGGGTACATCCTCCGTCATAAAACTCGGAAGAATGCTTTCCACCAGCCGGTCAATGACAGATTGATTTTTCCGCTCAATGTTCTGATAGACCACCTCCAGCCCGTGGGCCGACGTGGTGAGATCCATGATTTCGGGTGTGGTAGAGCTGTCATAGCCGAAAAAGATGTTGGGCAGGGCGGTGAACACCAGCATGGGGATGAGCAGCAACAGGATCAGCAGCCCAGCCGCCAGCTTGACCAGGAAGGGCGCGGCCTCCTGGGCTGCGGCCAGGGCCGCGCCCTTGGCCCCCGTAGTGGCCAAGGCCGCAGCGATATGAGCCGCCGCCCTGGCCGCGCCGCCGGCCCGGTTTTCGTTTTCACCCACGGTTATTTCCTCCTCTCCTGTTGGGCTGCGGACGATGGGCAGGTTTCGCCCGCGTCGTCCGATTCTTGGCCGCCTGAGACTGCCCCGCCGCCTGTTTGCCGTTGGGCGCGGTTCCTGCCGGGCCGGGGCGAATGGTGGGAGTGCCCCCCTTTACCAGGGCAGACGCAGGCTTGGCAGATGTACGCGTTTCCTGCCGGGCCTGGCTGGCAGATGCGCCTCCTGCCGGGGATGCCGCTGTGGCCGGGGGAACATTCCTGCCGGGCCGGGGCGAGGAATCGGCGGGCCGCTGGGTGGTGCGGGTCGGCTTTCCTGTGGGACCGGGCTGGGAGGAGCCAGAAGCGGACGGAGCAGCGGGCGTTTTCGTGGCAGCGCCCGAGTTTTCCCGCCGGGTGACGCGTGTCTTATCCGACTTGGCCCCAGATTTTGGAGCCGACGGCCCGCCAGGGTGAGGCGTCCGGGGTGGGCCAGGCGGAACCTGTGCCGTCGAACTTCCCGGCCTGCCCCCACCCATGGTCACACTGGTCTGGGCGGAGGTCTGGGTTGCGCTGTTCACCGTACTGCCGCCCGAGGAATGAGTGGATCGGGTGGATTGGCGAGACGGCCCCGTTTCTGCCGCGCCGGGCTGAGGGCTGTTGGGCTGCCTCGGCGCGGTGCCTTTCGGCGCCATTCCTGCTACGCCGGGATGGGGAGCGCCGCCCTTGGGCACTGTCCCTGCGGAACCGGGCCGGAAACTGCCTGCCCCCGTCGCACCAGGCGCAGGCGCATTGGCTGTGCCGGAGGGTGGCACATAGCTGTGGGGATGCCGGGTTCCAGGGGGCACAGAGCTTCTCCGGGCCTGCTGGGGCCGTCCGCCGCCCCGGGCAGTGTTTGTCCCAGTGCCGCCGGTATGATTCTGCTGAGCGGATGCCTGGGACGTATTTTCCTGCCGGGTGCTGGTCTGCTGGGCGGAGCTTTGCTGTCCAGCGCTGTGGTATGTATACCTGCCGCCGCCACGCGATCCGCCGAAGTCCTGGGAGCCGTCCCCGGCCCCGCTGTGCCGCCCATCGCCACCAAAGGAGCGTCCGCCGCCAAAGGAACCGCCGGGCTGCCCGCCGGCTTGCGCCCCGCGCCCGGATGTCTGGCCGCCGCTGGAACGTCCGCCGCCACGGGTGCCGCCGAAGTGTCCCCCGCCGCTGGCAGAGAACCGGGATCCAAATCGGAAGCCGCCACCACCGCCAGAGCAGGTGCTGGAAGCAGAGGCCCCGTTCCCAAAGCCGAGGCTGCCCATTACGCTTTTAGTGGCCTGGCTTGTCACCGTACGCACAGCGGTATTCACCACTGTGCCCAGCAGGGTTCGGCCACCCCCGCCGGTGATGGCAGGATTCAAGCCGATGCGGGTGATGATCTCATCCGACTTGTGGGCCACCTTCACGATGGCGAAGATCAGCACCATCCAGGGCAGCACATCCAGTCCGGAGGGCACCGTGGACACCACCGAGAACAACATCTTGAAGCACACCAGGTTGGTGACCATCAGCAGGCACATGGAGCCGAACATCCGGCACCAGCCTGTAAAGATGGAAGCGGTGTTTTTGCTGCCGCCCATGGCGAAAGCCAGGGGCGCGGTGAGGGCCAGCATGGCCAGAATAACATACCGCTCGGCGATTTCGATGACCAGCTTCAACACCTTGAACATGACGATGACGCTGCAAATGATGGCCATGAGCCAGGAGGCGGTGAGGGTGCCGAAGATACTCTCATCCACCAGGGCCACGTTGGTGGCGTCCGGGATGCTCAGCAAATCCATGATGCTGGAGGTGAGGTCCAGCCCGATCCGGCAGATCTGGGGGCTTGCCAGCAGCAGGAAGGCGAACACGAAGGTACGGGCGAACAGCAGCTTGGGGTCTTCCCCCTCGAAGCCCAGGCCCGCCGCCATGCTTTTCAGCGCTTGGAACACCAGGTTGCCCAGCAATAGCGCCCATCCCGCCGCCATCAGCACCCGGGCCATGTCGTCCATGATGGGGATGTGGGACTGGATGTAGGCGAAATCCAGCCCCATGATGTCCAGCAGCCCTCCGGCGATGAATCCCCAGATATCTACGATCAGGCCGTAGATCCACTCGAAGAAGCCGCGAAAAAGAAACTCCAGCATGGCGTCACGGCGTCAGGGTGTTGAAGCCGGAGAACTGCGGGGTGATGTACGCAATGAAGGCCCCGATGCCGTTGATGACGGCCCAGGCCACCCAGATGCGCTTGAGCCAGTCCCACGCTTGATCCGACTTGTGCTGGTTGCCAGACAGCTTCACCCCAATGACCGCGATGGCGGACATGAGCCCGGCCAGGGCGGTGCTGATGCCGGCGATGTGGTTATATACATCCACGATGATGTTTTGGGCCACTGTCCACATATCGTTTCCGGCGGTATTGGCGGCGGCCATGCCGGGGAGGGCCAGAGCCGCGCATAGCAGCACCGCCGTCATGGTGTGGATGTAAACGCGGGGCAGGCGGGGGCACATCTGCCCCCAAAAGTTTTCTTTGGTTTGCATAAGCTCCTCCTTTGATGGCGTCCCTTGAAAGGGAACGTTTGATTTGGTATATTGGTATAAACAAAATGGGGGGTGTTTGCATGGCGCGGTTGTCCCAACGGGAAAGGATCATCCAGCACATTCAGGACAGGTACGCAGCGGAGCCGGAGCATCTCTGGGCGCGGTATCCCAATTACGCAGTGTTCCGTCAGAGCGCCAGCCGGAAGTGGTTCGCCGCCGTTATGGACGTGGCAAAGAAAAGCATAGACCTGCCGGGGGACGGAACTGCCGATGTGATGGATCTGAAATGCGACCCGGTGCTGGTAGGCTCTCTGCTGGCCCAGGATGGATTCCTCCCAGCGTACCACATGAGCAAAAGCTCCTGGATCTCCATACTGCTGGATGAGACCGTGCCCGATGAACAGATCTTCCCGCTGATAGAACTCAGCTACGACAGCGTAGCGCCGAAACGGAAAAAGCCTTAGCGTCCGTTGGGTTCCTGCGGGGTGTTTTGCCGCTGAGCCGCCTCCATCATGGCCAGAAGCTGGGCGGTTTCGGCGCAGAAGGTTGGATAGGCCCTGGGCACACAGGCGTGTTCGATCAGGAACGCGGCCCGATCCAGGGCGGGGTAAGTAGGCTCATGTTGAATTCCGATAAAAAACATCTCCTTGAATCGTATGGGTGAATGTGGTAGGATAATAGATACTACAGCTGTAGTCGGAGGACGCTCAAATGGGTAGACCGTTAGAACTTGATTTATTCAGCCTCATCCTGATCGCCGCCATGGTGGCTGTGCTGATTTCTTTTGTCTGTACGATGTTCCGAATCGTCCGCAGCCGTATTCGGGTGTCCCGATTCTTTGCCCGGCATCGGCCGACGGTAGGCATTTTGGATCAATACGAAAAAATTGACGCGGATACCGACGTCACGATGTACCCTTTTTTTACTGAGAAATCAATGCATCTCATACCGCGCACTTCATATACGCCCGACCAGTATTTTGTACGGCTGGAATGCAGATGCGGCGATACGCGCTTTTATGCCACCTACCGAATTTCGTCCGAGGACTATGAGCAAGAGCAAACCGGAGCATCCATTCAAATAGAGGCTCACTGGCGCCCCATCGGCTATGAGGTGCTGTAAGTCAGAACAAGGGGGGCGCTATGGAATACACAGGTTTTTTTGAAGTCCAAGCGAACCCGGACAAGAAGAGAGCCGCGGACATCATGAAGATCAGCAGGCGGGTCTGCTCATTTTTCTGGGATGCCAGCCCGAAGCGGCCTCATTTTGAGGAGCGGGAAGGTCAGGCGGATATGGCGTTTGAGATCCTGGACGCTATCAAAAATGATCAGCACATTTTGGTGGAGGCCGGCGTCGGCATTGGAAAATCCTTTGCCTACCTGGTCCCACTATTGTTGCGTACCAACCAGGGCGGGGGAACTATCGTCATCGCCACATCGACCATCGCGCTCCAGGAGCAGTTGATGCGCGACATCAGGTTTTTACATGAACAGCTCGGAACACGTTTGAGGTTGGTGCTTGCAAAGGGCCAGACCAACTATATCTGCATGAAAAGAGTGGAGGAATACCAGGCCCGTCCCGACGCAAAGATGCCGGAGGAGCTTGCCGCTTTAATTGCCGACGGATATCAGGACAGGGCGGAATACCCCGGGGACTTGCCGCAGGGCCTGTGGGAACAGATCTGCGTCAAGCAGTTCGGATACCGATGCCGCAAATGCCATCGCCGGTGTCTGTATCGTGATATGCGCTCGGAGCTAAGATTTTCCGGTGGGCTCGTTGTCTGCAACCAGGACTTCTTGACGGCCCACCTTCTACGGCAGAGCAGGGGGTTGGGCGGACTCATCAACGAATCCGTTAAAATTGTGGTCATTGACGAAGCGCATAATTTGGAGTCCAAGGTGCGCAGCGCGACGACCCGGAGCTTGGAGCAAGCCCGCCTCCTAACGCTGATCAAGCAGGTGCAGCATGAGGTGCCCGCGGAAATGACCGCCCATATTCAGGGGGAGGTCAACAGCGCGAAAAGCGCCGTGCGTGCATTTTTCAAACGCCTGCAAGAACAGGTCCGGCGTCAAATTGCTGAATCTGAGCAGGATATGAAGTATGCGGACCGATTCTTTTTCCGGCAAGATGAAAACTCGCTGGCCCTGCTGCGGGACATGGCATCGACATTGAAGCGCCTTTCAGAAAGTGCCCAAATCCTGTCCACCCTTGACTTGAGGCGGGGGGACAGTGGGGACGCGGCGGACGATTTTTATGAAACGGCAGACGCCCTTTCCACCCTGACCAATGAACTGCATACAAACCTGCTTTGGATTGAGCGAAAGGGCCGTGCGCTGGAGCTGGTGTTTTGCCCGCGGAATATGCGGAACATCATCCGCGAACTGTATTTTGAGGGAAACATCCGAACAGTCCTAACATCTGCCACTCTGACGAATACCACCCAGGGCAGCCTTCAGGATATGTACTCCTATTTCATCAGCAATACCGGGTTTCCCCTGGACGGGCGCGGTTTTCTGTCCGAGCCGAAACCGTCCCCCTTCCCATATGACGAACACGCCATGCTGTACTACTGCGACGACCTGCCCCACCCAACGCAAGAACGCGGCGCCTTTATCCAGGCGGGTGTGGAACGGCTCGTTGAGATCCTTGATATCTCCCACGGCAAGGCGCTTGTGCTGTTTACGGCAAAGACCGACCTGGAGGAGGTGTACCAAGCGCTCCAGAGCCGTGACCTGCCCTACCAAGTGCTGAAACAGCAGCCCGGCCCATCCCAGGATCAGGTGCTGAAGGAGTTTCGGGACAATGTAGACTCTGTGCTCCTGGGAACGGGCGCTTATTGGGAGGGCATTGACATTAAGGGTAAGAGCCTGTCCAATCTCGTGATTTTCCGCCTCCCGTTTCCCGTGCCGGACCCCATCATCGAGGACAAGGTATCAATGGTGAAAGATGGCTTGATGGAGGTGCGCGTGCCCGAAATGATCATCAAGCTGAAGCAGGGCATTGGGCGGCTGATTCGCAGCGCGTCTGATACTGGGATCGTGTCCATCATTGACCCCAGACTGCGAGACGATCCCCCGGCACGGTATCGGGATATCGTCTGGAGTTCCCTCCCCATCCAAAACAGAACCACGAGCTTGGAGGTTCTGAGCGCGTTTTACGCTTCTCTGCGGCTTGATGGAGCGGAAACACGCAGCAAGTAAAACGGCAGCCGTTCATTCATTTCCCCTGTAGGGTTGAAATCCGGCCCACGCTTTGGTATGATTGATTCGGTGATTGAAATGGTATATAGCTGTGACAACTGTGGTTTTATCTTCAGCCGAAGCGAAGAGCCCGAGCAATGCCCCGACTGCGGGAAATACGAAGTCCGCCCCGCCAATGAAGTGGAGCAGGACGAATTCTCAGCCCGTATGGCGGAACTGATCCGGGAGGAGCGCACCGACAGCCCCCGCTCCCCTACGCTGGAGGATACGGAAATCTCCATGCTCAACTCGTTCTCTTTCCGGGTGCCCGCCACGGCCTTGCATATCAACAGCACGATGATCGTGGATGTTGTGGTGGAGTACGGCGAAAACCCCGCCGACCGGACCGAGCTGGCCGGAAATACCTGGGCGCGCCAGGAGGGCGGGACGACCAGCAGCTTTCTCATGGCGGTTCACCTGCCCATCAAGCAAGGGGAAACGGCGAAAGAGCAGGTGGACCGCATATTTGCCTCTTTGAATCAAGATAATGCCTTCAGGACAAAGTTGGTTGATTTCATCATCCAACAGCCGAGGATGGAAGGAGACGGGGGAAATGGACAAGGCGCAGAAAAAAGCGATGGTTGAGCAATGGAAGCTCCGCCGCCCCGAGATGGGCGTTATCTCAATTCGGTGCAAGGCCACCGGCGAAGCGTTTTTAGGCGCGTCAAAGGATACCAGGGCCGACTTCAACAGCAACCGGGCCAAACTCTCCATGGGCAGCCATCCCAACAAGCGGCTGGCTGCCCTGTGGGAGCAGTACGGCGAGGAGGGCTTTGAGTGGCTGGTGCTCAAAACCCTGGACTATGAAAATCCCGGGGACGATCACACCGCCGAGCTAGAGAAGCTGCGGGAGCAATGTCTGGACGAGGACGAGAAAGCGGTTAAGATCTGGAAATGATAACAGGCGCGGGACGGCCCTCAAAAAAGAGCCGTCCCGCTTATCATTTAGTACCCCGTCTGGGGCAGGGTGGGCACAGGCCCCAGCCTGCGCACGATGGTGAGCCAGGTGGCCTGGGCGGTCTGCCAGGTGCCCTGGTACTTGCCGCCCACGTCGGCCCGATTGATGATCTGATAGCCGTTGGCCACCGTGCCCAGCACCTGCACCGTCAGAGTGGGGCTGGTGGTGGACTGGAAGCCCACGGGCACCTTGCCGAAATCAAAATAGACATCGGTGACATACTCGCCCGGCTGCATGGGGATGGCGTTCAGGTTGTAGGAGTAGTTGCTGCTGGTGAGCAGGTTGGACGCCAGCACCTGATAGCCGGAGCGGTAGTTGGTCTTATACAGCACTCGGTAATTCAGCCGTGCGCTGTAGGTGCCGGTGGTCAGCACCGTGGCCCGGGTAGCGTCGGTGGGGACGCGGTCGTGCCAGTAAAACTCAGAGAGAGGCACATTGCTGGTGTTGGCCACAGTAAAGTCGTACCGCATCTGGCTGCCCGGCAGCGCCTGGGCATTGCCCCGCTTGGTGATGGTGACGCCCAGGTTGGAGGGTTTGTCGTAGTCGGACAGCTTGATGATCTGGCCAGAATACTCCAAGGTCTCGTCAAACACGGTGTTGCTGAGCTGCCAATAGGCCGGGGCGGTCACTTCAACGATTTTATACCTCCCCAAGGGCAGGGGTTTGGACGCCGCCACGCCTCTGGCGTCGGTGGTGATGTAATCCACCACCTTGCCGGACCGGGCCTCGCTGATCTCATACACCGCCCCCTTCAGGGGGGCGCCTGCCGGGGTACCGGTGACCTCGTTGTACTCGGCAGCATACTTGCGGATCTGGAACTGCCCGGTGATGGGGGTGTTCTCCCACTTGACCTCCGTCGTTTCCCCGGGCTTGACGTAGACGGTCTTGTACTCCTTGTCCAACTCGTAGCCGGGGGCGGCCTCCAATTCACGAATATACAGCCGGCCCTTGCCCTGAACAGTGAGGTCGTCGATGTAAACATAGCCCTGGTCGTCAGAGGTGTACTCGCCGATGGGGTTCTTGTTCTGATCGTAGACTAGATAGCGATAGGTAATCCGCCGCTTTTACTGCCCTCATAAGAGGACAGCAGTCAGAGCGGATTTTCCCCCGCTTCGCACCGTGCGTGCGACTTTCACCGCACACGGCGCTCCATCAATGCAGATTATTTGTTGCGTGTATGTGAAGGAACCAGTTTTTCCCTATAACCGATAATTTTCTTCTGTGCTTTTGCATCAAACTCGCTTATACCATAGTTCGGGTTATTAACTGCGTCGAGGCATTTCTTGTGCAGGGATATCAGATTGTTGACACGATTTACCTTATTCAATGGGAGATTTGGGTTGACCCGGTGTGCCCATGGCATACTGGAAATAAGCCAGCCGCCGCAAACCCGGCACTTGAGTTTGTCACGGTTGAGCGCGTAGGCCCGATTCATAATAAACTCAAAGTTGTTAAGTTTTCCCCATTGCCCATATCTGGTTGCTCTGGCCGATTTTTCCGAGTACATTTCATCAAGGCGAGCGTGTATACGCTTCTTTTTCGTGCGCTCAAAGAAAAGTTGCCTGCCAGCTTCAGTGTAGGGCGTCTCTTCCTCCTTTTTGGGGATAGTTTTCTCCCATTTGCAAAAGGAAAGTACGGTAAAACCGATATAAATATCGCGATATTTCATGGAGGGTATCTTTTGCTTATACTGCTGATGAACACGGGGAAGATTTTGCGTTTGATTTGCAGGAATCCACTTTCCCTTGTACTGCGTCAGGCGGCGTCTGGCAACGAATTGTAGCCGCCTGCTATACTTCTTCATGGAAATGTTCACCCAAGTACAGCATTGATAATATTGGATAATTCCCCTGATTTGGCTGTTGATGCGATTGATTGCGTCCACCATTTGTTCCCGGCTGTAATAGTGCGGGATTTTCTTGATGTCATGAGCAATCTTGTCAGTTTTCCGCCTTAATCTGTCTCTTTCTGGAATCGTTCTTGGAATATAGCCTTTTCGCGCTTTTCCCGGAACCACCTTGTATTCATAGCCAAGGAATTTGATGTACTTTTTTCGGATATCTGTTATCAGCGTTTTCTCTGGGGATAGTGTCAGCTTCATTTTGCTGTGGAGAAATATTTGCAGTCGTTTTTTCCAGTCCTCGGCATGAGCGCGTGTGTCTGTGATGATTATGAAGTCGTCTGCGTATCGGACGAGGAATCCTGGAATCAAGGCCGTTCTACGCAGACCTTTGTACTTGCGGTAGGGTTTTGAGAATGGATATTCTGTTTTCTTTATTTCCCACTGCTTGGTAATCCATTCATCCATGATGTCCAAGTAGACATTTGCCAATAGGGGACTAATTAACCCTCCCTGTGGCGTACCTTCCTCATTTACCTCACATTCATCCATGACCCCGGTTTTCAGCATTGCCTTGATGATTTGCAGTACCCGTCTGTCCCTTATCCCCATGTGATAAAGACGTTTCAGGAGAATAGCGTGGTCAATACGGTCAAAGCATTTGCTGATATCACCCTCGACAATCCAATGGTAGCCAGTATGATGAACAAGCAATTTTGCGCGTTCCAATGCCATAGGTGCGTCCCGCATGGGCCGAAAACCGTAGGAATGGGCAAAGAACTGTGCTTCGAATATGGGTTCTAACACAATCCTCATGCACTCTTGTACGATTCTGTCCCGTATGGTAGGAATGCCCAGCGGACGTTTTTCGGCTTTTCCTGGTTTGTCGATATACACCCGGCGTATTTTCTGCGGCTCAAAGTGCTTGAACGCGCTTTGAATATCTCGAATGACCCACGAATGGGAGTGTTGCAGGTAATCGCGCATGGTTTTGGAGTCCACACCGGGGGTTTCACTGCCGTGGTTACTTTTGATGTTGTGAATTGCTGTGATGATGGTTGCTTCTGCTGACATAATTTCCAGAAGTCCCTTGAGCGCTGGCCTTCCGCCCTCGTCATAGACCTTTTTGCTGTGCTGATACAGTTTATCTTGGAGCTTGCGTAATTCCGTTTCGGTTTTCGGGTAGTCGAATTGTTGTGCCATACGCACCGCCTCCCTTCGGAATTGGTGTTTCTGGTTTTAGTCAGGTATGCCTACGGCTTCCTCGACCTTCTGTTCACATACGAATCTGCACTGACTATGCCCCTTCGCTCCGTCCGCCTTATTATTGCGGACATCCTCGCTACTACGGGCTGCTGCCCCATGGATTAGCGGGTCATTTCCTACCCGCGCGGCGGAGGTGCCACTCCACTTACTTCAAAAAGATGAAGTGCCGTCCATGGTTCCTTTGTTCCCTATGCTTTAGCTTTACATATCGGTTTTAGCCCGTCCCTCTAACCCGGCTGCCATCTTTGACTTGTGTGATATTCTGCCAAAGACATTCGACCTTAATGGTTTTCTGCCGTTTTCCACAAATTCAAATTTCAACGGCGGCAGCACCCCTCATGGGGGCGGATGGCTGTATAATCATCCTGGCGTTTACGAGCCGTACTCTCAGGACATATGTCGGTTGCAACAAAACATACTGGACATGACCGATTTATAGCCTCCTGCGGCGCGATACCGTCTCAGATATCGCCTCCGCTCTTTACCGAGCTTCGCACGTTCCATATGACACTATGGACGCACGTCGGAGCATCAGAGTTTTGGTCACCCGTCACACCGGGTCAGGCAGGTTCTGCCCCTGCCGAATCAAGCATAGAGTTCAGATTTCTTGCGAAATCTGCCTTGTTTTATTGCGTATTTCTACGCAGATTGTCAAGGAACAAAGCGCGCGAACTTCACCCCATAAATTCCCTCTTTAGTGACGGAATTGATTTTGTGGATGAGGATGCCTGAGAAGGCCTTGTTGGTCACCACCAACGGGGGCGTTGTTTTGCCCGTCACCACCTCGAAATAGTGCGGGGTGGAATCCAGCTTGAATCCAGAGGGGCATTTTGTCTCCACCGCGTAATAGCTGCCCGCCTCCAGGGTGACAAACACCCGGCCATCCGTCCCAGTCGTCACAGTGTCCACCAGGGCATCGTCCATGCGGCGGATCTCAAAGGTGACGTTGGGGATGCGCTTGCTCTCGTTCCCTTCCACCACCTTCACAATTTCAACACCGCCGATGGGGTCGTTGTAAAACCACAAATGCTGCGTGTCACCACCGGGGTTGACCACAATGGTCTGGCTGCGGGTATTGGGGTCGATGGTATAGCCAGGTACGCTGGCCACCTCCGTACAGATGACGGTGCCTGTGATATTGGAGAGGATAATTTGGCCCTCCTTGTTAGTGGTATACAGCCCGTTGGAGGACAGCTTGCCGTCCTCGGCATCCACCACACGCCCATCCGCATAGGTGATCTTGAACTGGACCCCTTCCAGCGGCGTCTTCTTATCCGCCCCGGACAGTTTGTGGATGATCAAATTCCCCGCTTTGTGATTGATGAACTGGAGCCGTACCGTCTGCCCAGCTTTCACAACAGCGGTCTGGGCCACATCGTCCAGCAAATAGCCCGGTTTTGCCCTGACTTCCTTTACGACCAGCGTAGTGTTGGGGTCGATATCGGTCACCAGGAAGGTTCCGTCCGGCCCAGTCACAAACTTGCCGTTGGCGTCGCCCACCAGCGCTCCATCGGACTTGGTAACCAAAAACTCAACGCCGCTCAGGGGTTCGCCATTGTCCCCCACCTTGGATACCAGGAGGGCGCCCTTGGCAGAGTTGCCGAAATAGACCTGCACCACTTCCTGCTCCTCGCCGAAGAGATACACCGTCTGGGGCGGCGTGTCGATGACGTGCGTTCCATCACTGGACAATTCCTCGATGATATAAGTACCCTTAGCCAACCCGGTGACCGTGAAGCTTCCGTTGGCCGAGGTGCGGTAGGTGCCGATCACAGTGCCGCCCGTGCCGGAGGTGTTGCCAGACAGGTAACGGATCTGGAACACCGCCCCCTCGATGGCCTGGTTGGGGTGCTGCCGGTCATACTTCCAGACACAGATGGCGGACAGCGGCTGATTGCGGAACACGAAAGTATGGCCCTGACCGGCAGGCACGAACGCCTCCTGGGTGTCGGGGTCAGCCTTGGCGAAGCCCTTCAAAGGCTCCAGCTCCTGGACACGGAACCAGCCGTCCCGGAGGCCCAGGGTGCCCATCTTGGTGCCGTCCAGTTCGATGCGGCCATTTTCATCGGTGTAAAACACGCCCAGGTCGTTCATCTCGCCGGTGGCGGTGTTGTTGCTGGCATACCACACCCGGAAGGGCACGTTGGCCAACCGGTCGAAGGTGACGGCGTTCTCCTTGATGATCTCGATTACAGGCCGTTTATGGTTCTTGAAGTACGCCGTGTGATCCCGGTCGGGGTACAGCGTCACCAGCTGGCTGGGGGCATCCTTCAACCAGGGGGAGGGTACGGATTTCTCGGTGATCTCATAGACGCCGGGCAGGAGGTTTTTCAGCTCGGCACGGCCTGTGGCGTCCGTCTTAATCTCATCCACGGAATGGCCGTCTGCGGCGCGGACAGTAAAAACCGTATTGGCGATGGGCGATCCATCGTCCGCGTCATTTTTGTATACGTACAAATTGGGGCGTTTGTAGTTTTGCAGCACGATTGTGCTGATCTTCCCGGGGAACAGCTCGATATGATGCTCCTTAATGCTCAAAATGTGATCGTTCAATGTGGCCGTTTCCACCAAGGAATACACACCGGGCTCCAAGCCCTCCCACAAAATTTCACCTGTTGCCGAGGTCTTGCGATCCAGGTAGTGGGTGCCGTCCTCGATTTTGGCCAGCCGGAAGGAAACGCCCTCCAACGGGGAGCCGTCCGAACTGGTTTTCAGCAGATGCAATGAGGGCTTTTTGGAGTTCGTAAAGACGAACTGAGCCACCTCGTTGGGCTTGAGCTGGATGATGCGCTGGGCGTCGTCGATCACATAGCCCGGGCATTCCAGCTCCGTCACCACTGCGGCGCCGGCGGGTAGCTTGGACAGGTCGATGGTTCCGTCCTCCAGCGTGGTCATCTCCACCGGGCCCCAGCTTCCGTCCACCGCCTCGAATTTGAATTTCGCGTTGGCAATGGGCTTGGAGAGGTCGGCGCTGTCCACCTTGATGAGGTGCATCCCAGGCTTGAGGTCATTGAAGAACACCAGCTCCTTGATGCCGTCGCCTGCGTGAAGCTCCACCTGCTGGGGGGTGGTGACAGTGATGTGGGCGTCGTCGCTCTGCTTTTCCTGCACCAGGAAAGTACCCGGTTTCTGATCGGTGAGGACGATCTCCCCCAAGGCATTGGTCTTGAAATCGCCCAACAGCTCGCCATCCCGCCAAACGGTAAAGGTGATGTCGGGCAAAATTGCCATAGTGGTTCGGTCATATTTGATGATTTTGAGGCCGGGCAGCTCCTTGTTGGTAAAGGTCGCTGTGGACATTTCACCCGTCACCACGGAGACGGTCTGGATGGTCTCTGTATCCGCGATCCAGCCCTTGATTCCGGCGGTTTCGCGCACCTCGTAAGCACCCGGTTTCAGCTCATCGAAGACGGCGACGCCCCCCGGTCCGGTCTGGGCGGACTGGGTAGCGCCGCTTTCAATGTGCTTGATTTGTATGGTGACGCCCTCCAGGCCCTCGCCGGTGTCGCTGTACTTCTCCACCCGCAAAGACCCGTAGGGGTCGTTGTAAAAGGTCACCTCGGCCTCTTTTCCTTCCACTACAGTGACATTTTGGGCGGAGTTTTTGCAGAGCAGGTGAAATTTCGGAGCGGACCGCTCGTAAATGGTATAATTTCCGGGCTCCGCCTCGGGGATGACGATGGTTCCGCTCCCATCGGTGGCAAAGACGCCGATGGTGTCTCCGTTGGGGCCCACCACCTCAAAAACCGCCCCGGCCAGAGGAATCTCGGTGCCCGTCTCCAGCTTTATGATCCGCAGGGAGCCGGGACCGGCCGTGGGGGTGTCCGGCGTATCGGGGATGTCGGGGGTATCGGGCACATCCGGGCCGCCGGAGTAGGCGCTGATGGCGTTGATGCGGATGGGCGTGGTGGGGTCGGTTGTGGCCATGTATCGCTGTAGGTTGCCGTACTTGTCAGACTCAGCGCAGATGGCGTAATAGATGGCGTACTGGTACACATCCGCGTTCAGGGAGAGCTGGACGCTGCCGCTTTTCCCCTCCACAGCGTCGGCGGGATAGAGCACCTTGAACTGACCCACATAGCCCTGTCCCTGAACGTACTGCGTGGGGATGGCGGTGATGTCCTTGTTCTCCATGTCCACGATCCGAGTGCCGGCGGGCACATTGTCCGGGGTGGAGAAGCCCACGTTGATGTCGTAGTCGCACACCCAGGTCAGGGATGCGGCAGTGTAGACCTGCTGCTTGTAGGCTTTACCGTCGATGGTCACATCATAGGCAACAGGCTGATCCGGGGTGCAGGTTAAGCCAGGCTCCAGGTTAGAGGTCCAGCTGATGCCACTGTAGGCTTTTTTCACGGCGGCCAGCACCCTCTGGGCCGCCGCCTGATCGGAACAGCCGGGGTTCACCGACAGGGCGGAGATGTCCCAGTTGGACAGCAGATAGCACCACAGGGCGATCTTGGTGGCGTACCACGCCTCGTACTTGGAGTTGACGCCCAGCTCAGCCAGGGTCTTGGTGGGGTAGCCGTTGGCCACGATCCCCATGACCTTGGGGTCCTTGGACTTCTCATTGGCGATGTACTTGATGCTCTGGCCGGGGCCCACCGTCTCGGGAACGCCGTAGATGGTGGGATTGACGCAGTACACGGGAATCTCTACCTGCTCACCTTTGGAGTTGGTATAGAGGTAGTAGTCGTAGGGCTGCTCTTTCACCCGGCCGTTGACGCACAGGTAGTCCAAGGTCACGCCGCTATTGTAGATATTGATTTCGCCCAGAGCCTCCTCCGGGGTGGAGGCGGCGGAGGCGGGAAAAATGGCGCTGGGGATCATCCCCAACGCCATGGCCAGGACCAACAGCAGGGATAAAAACCGTTTTTTCATGTATACCTCCTAAAATGAAAGGGAGCGCCGGATGGCGCCCCCTTAGTCAGTGATTTTTGAAGTTTAGATAGCTGTTGCGATCTTGTACTCGGTATAGAGAAATTTGCCGTTCTTGAACACATCCCAGGCTTCCACGAAGTATTTTCCAGGCGGGCAGGAGTTGAAGTTGTTGGACAGCTCGCTCTCCCGCCAGGGCCAGAAGGAGTGGGCGGTGAGGTCGTCCGGGACGGTGAGACTGATGGAGACGTAGGGCGTCCCCTTGGAGCCGTAGCGAAGCCGCCCGCCCTGGCTGGTGTCCGGGTGGGTCCCGGCCAGATTCATCAGGGTGTACTGCATCCGACGGGTCTCATAGAGGTTGCGCAGGAACAGGTACTCGCCGTCCGGCAGGGAGAAGTGGCGGGCCTCCGCTTGGGGCAGGACCATGGCAGGAAAGCTGCTCCAATCACAGGCGGCGGTGGGCAGGGGACCCAGAGGACCCTCGGCGAACATATTCGCGTCATAGCCACTGGCGTCGGTGACGGCGTAAACAGTGCCATCATTACAGGCGATCTTGTCACCATTTTTGGGGACGTACCGGGAGCCGTCTGTGGGGATGGTTACGGTGCCGGAGGGCTGCTGGGTGGGAACGGATGCCGTATTCCCCGGCGCCACGCCGGTATAGGGCTTATCGCTCTCAATTCGCACTGTCCCATCCCAGTAGACGTTGAAGCCCACAGCCTCGCCGATGTCCCGAAGCCTCACATAGTTGCTGCCGCCAATCAGGTAGGCGGTCATGGTCACCTGCTGGCCGTCAATGTAAATAGTCTGACTGCTGGGTGTAGCGGTCAAAACCGTAGATGCCGCCGCATACCCTCCACTGAGCAAAGCCATGCCCAATGCCATCCCTAAAAGCAGTGTAATAATCCTTTTCCTCATGATAAAATGCTCCTTTCATTTCTTTCTGATTTGAGCATAATCCCATGCGGTATAATTGTCAAAGGATTATTTGAATTCCCTGCGCCGATAAAATGATTTTGCGTTTCCACCTCCTCAAATTTCCCATATCTGGCCGGATTCAGGAACTTTTCTCTACCGCCTGCACGCAAATTCTTTTTGCGGGCTGGTTCTCCAAGCAGGTGGTGATGGTGATACGGTTGTCCGCCGTCCCTTGGAGATAGCTCCAGTCAGTGTTGGCAATAATCTTCACCATTGTCACTTGGTAGGTGCGGGTGCCGTAGATGGTGGTATAGGTGATGATATCGCCGGCCACCAGGTTTTTGATAGCGCCGATGTTATATTTTGCGCCCCGGTTGTGCCCACACACCCCGATGTTGCCGGACCAGCCGGAGGTGGAGCTGTAGTGGCCCAGACCCTTGGCCATGCTGGCGTTGGTCTCGCCCTCCCACACCTTCACATTGATACCCAGCTTGGGGATGGACAGGGTGCCGATGCTGCCGTCTTTGTAGGCCATGCCCTGCACGCTGGTGTAGCCGGGCTGCTGGATGCCGGGCGGAGCAGGGCTGACGCCCGAACCGGGGCCGCCGTCCCCGTCGATGACCAGCTCCGTGAGAGGGCTGCCACCTCCAACCCCATAGACGCCGGAACCGTCCGTGGTGGACACAGCTCCCTGGAGCCCGGGCAGGATGGTGCGCTCCATCACGCCGGTCATGGTGGTGCTCATGCGGCCATACTCCAGCTCGGGCACATCGTAGTCCACGGCATTCCTGCCGCCGTAGTTGTACTGGGAACCGTACACATCCTCATAGCTGGTGCTGCCGTAGTAGTCCTGGGGCGCGGTCGTCGCAAAGCTGTAATCCGAAGCGAAGGCCGGGATCGTCAGGGACAGCGCTGCGCCCGCCGCCAAAGCCAGTCCCAACAAGTTTCTCATCTTGTTCATGTGTCGTCTTCCTCCTGTTCATCGTCCGACTCACCGTTCCCTGCCCGCAGCGATTTGACCTCCAGGCGGGACAGAACCAGCAGCACTGTCAGTACCACCGCCGTAATGACGCCCGCGCCCCCCAGCACATTGCGCAGAAGGTTCGGGGAGGACAAAGCCCGCTGAAACAGGTTGGGATGTTCCGATCCAGGGACAGGGCTGGGCTCCGATTTGCGCTCCTCACCCAGGTACGTTACCCGATAGGTGACGCTCTCCACCCCCTCGTGGGTGATTTCACCCACATAGTTGGCGGTGGTGACATACCCGGTGGCGGCTTTGTAGTAGCTCTTGCCGCTGTAGGTGGCCACCGCCTGATAAGAGCAGGGGGCCAGCATATCACCCGTCAGATCGGTGCCGATGACCTGCCATTCCACATTGGACAGGTTCAGCGTCACCCCGTTCTTTGTCGTGGTGGCAGGGACATAGGACATATCATTGCGATCCAGCGGGCCGATGGTCTTGGTGGCAGTGATCGTACTGCTACCGGTGGTGTAGCCTGCCGCCTGGGTGTGGATACTAGTGTGATCCAGGGCCAGGGTGCCCGCCCAGGTGCCGTCGTCATACTCCATGGTAGGGGCCAGCTGCTCCAGGATCACATCCAGGTTCTTCTTGGCTGTCTCCACCGTCACTGTTTCGGTGTGGGTCTGGCGCTCGGCCACCCGGTTGTCCTGCTTCACGATGTCCGCGTAGGTATAAAGAAAGCCCTCCAACTGGAAGGGCTCCTCAATCAGTGTCTGGGCGTCCACCTCGGGGGAAACGGTATAGGTCTTGACCACCTGCTGGCTGCCGTTGAGGTTCTGCACCACCGTATTGGTAGGCACCTCCAGGGCGCTGGCGCTCATGGTCAACGCCGCCGTCAGCAGCAGACAAAGGCAAATCTTTTTCATTAGGTTCAAATACTCCTTTCGTCAAGTTGGGTGCTGGGATATCCGGGCAAGCCCTATGGGGGGCCCGCGAATGGGCGTATGCCGGTTCACAGCTTTTCCTCCTTCACGATGTACTCCACTGCCAGCTCCGGCCGCTCCCGCAGCCGGGCCAGGATGTCGAGGGACTGCTCCAGGGCCTGCATGGTGTCCCGGCTCTGCCGCTTGATGAAGCCATGGAGCAGGATGACCTCCCCGTTGGGCCGGATGGTGAAGATGACCCGCACCAACACACGGCCCCGCTCGCGCAGCTCGTAAAGCTCCCGGTACCGCTCCAAGGTGAAGTGCTTGTAGTGGGGTTCCCGGAGGTTGGCCCGCGGTGTGGTGGGCAGAACGATGAGCTGACGAATCAGCTTTTCCCGCAGCCGGGGCTCCAGGCCGTCGATGAACTGGGCCACGGGCGCGGCCCGCTCCGGGGGTGCGTAGACTTTGATACCCTTCATGGTCTCACCTCCTCCATCGGCGGCGCGTTATCAGCAGCCGTTCATAGCGCAGGGTTTTCGATGCCCACTTCCTGTTGGTATCCACAGGGTCGGCACGGACCCATCCCGCAGCGCGCAGGGCGGAGTCCGGCCTGTCCGCCGGCAGGAAGGCGATGATTTTCCAATAGCCCAGGGCCTGGGCCGCCCGTGCCGCCGCACCGTAGAGCATCCCGTAGGCGGCACGGCCCCCGGTGGTGTAAATGCGGTCGATCTGCACCGCCTGAGCGTCGTCCCGGCAGCGGCCCACGATGGCCGCGCCCACCAGCTCCCCATCCAGGGCACAGCCCACGGAAAATTTACAGCCGCGCATGGGCTGGCACCGGCGGATGTGCTCCGCCAAATAGTCGTTGGCCTCTTGCAACGAAGCCGGAACAATGTAAATCGCGTTGTCCTGTACCATTAGGTTCAACCTCCTGATGCTTCATCCAGCCGTTTCAAGTGGGCCAGGAAGCCGTCCGCGAAGGCCTCTGCAAAGGCCGGACTGCCGCTGAGCCACCAAACCGGGTCGGGCAGGGAGCGGTAGATGCTGTCATATTGCAGGCAGATCATCAGGAACTTTCCCTGGGGATTGCCGGTGTCCACGCCATCCACCAGGGGGGTGACAGCGGCTTTGACCGCCTGGACGTCGTCCTGGTGGTAGTCGCACAGATCGTCATAGAATTGTCCGGCGAAGATGCAGCAGAACACCGCCATGGCATCCCGCTCCACCGAACCGTCCGCCGTGGCCAGCCCCATCCGGCGCAGGCGGTCAATGGCGGTGCTGTCGAAGGGGCTGTGAGTGGGGCGATTGCTTCTCATCATTTCGTTGTCATCTCCAGTAATTTTTCAAATTTCTCTACCGCATTCCGCGCACTGGCCATCTGACGTCGGAGGGCGTTGACCTGTGCGGGCATCAGACAGGCAAAGATCTCTGAGCAACACCGTTCAGATGTTCGCCGGAGCACCTGCGCGAACTGTGACGCTTCAGCGGCCAAGGCATCCGGGGTCAGGGCAGGGCCGGGTTGCGGGACAGGCCCCGCCCGGACGGGGGGCGCGTACTCCTCTACCGACTTGATCTCCCCGGCGGCCAGCAGGGCGGCGGCCTCCGCCTGGGGGCCCGGCTCCAGCCGGGAGAGGGCCAGGGCCTGCTTCCGGGTGACCGGCGTATCCGCTCCGCGGAGGATGTCCTTTGCCTCAGAGGTCAGGTTTTTGGCGATCTGCACCTGGCGCTCCACCGTGCGGCGGCCAATGCACAGTTTCTCGGCGGTGTCCTGAGCAAAGGATTTTGTGGTCTGCGTCATTTTGTCGCTGACCTTCTGGTGCTGATTGCCGCGAAAGGGCCCGCCCTGGTTGGTTTGGACGCTCTCAGGGTGGAGGGCTTCGTAGACCTCCTTCCGGCGCAGAAGCAGCTCCCCGAACTCAAGAGGCGTCAGGTCGCTGCGCACAAAGTTCTCGTCGATCTCCGCCAGCTCAGCCCGCAGGCCCTCTAAGCCGCTGACAACGCACTCGATCTCCGTCCAGCCCAGCAGCTTGGCAGCCTCCAGCCGGTGAAGCCCGGCGATGAGGGTTCGGCTTTGACTGACTGTGACGGGATTCAGCAGGCCGACCTCGACAATGCTGTCCGCCAGCTCCCGGACATCGGCCGGCGCGGCATTCCTCCGTCCGGGGTTTACCTTGATTTCGCTGATAGGAATACGCATAGGGCCACCTCCAGGGCAAAAGAAAAGCCTGACGCCTTGCGGCGTCAAGCCTTTCTCCAGTATTTTTCGATTGTCAGTTGTCTGATCCCTTCGGGTCATCCGGCTGAGATTCGGCCACCTGCTTGATCATATTGGTGACCACGGTATTCAACTGCATGGCATTCTGAGCCGTGACCACCGGCGCTCCCGTTTCACTCTCTAACGCCTGACGGGCAATGTGGGCGACCCCGCCGCCCCGCTATGCCACTTCACGATTTTCTTCAGAACCCTCCGGTTGCTCCCTCTTGGAGATTGCCTTGGTAGAGTTTTCCGCCAGCATATTAAGAATGAGTTCAGTGGTGCTCATATTGTCCCGCAGGTTTTCGGAGATTTTAATTTCAGTTGCTTACAATTTGTAAGCAACTGATCTGCACCTTCATCCTTTAGCCGCTTTTTCAGCACAGCCCAATAGGTACTGGCATTGTGTTGCGTCGGCTGATCTGTTAGTACGCTCGCCACATCTACTACTGGAAAGGACTATTCTTCCTGTTCTGCATCCTACGCTGTTCAGATTGGCTGATCCTCAAATAATCGAATCTTGTCCTGTTCGCTCATGGCAATACCTCCGAGCACTTGTTTTTGATATTATACATTATCTCATCCGTTCCCGCAGGAACTCCAAAAACAGGGCCTCGATCTCCTTGTCGCTGCGCCCGTCCAGGTAGGGGGCAAACTGCTTGCGGGCAAAGGATATCTTCTTGGGCGGGGCGGCCAAACGCTTTTCGGCCCGCGCCCGGGCCTCCCGCCATGCCTCGTACATATCCTGGTGCTTGGCGGAAGGGGGTGGGCACTTGGAAGCGATATACTTCATAGCGGCCTTGTTGAGCGGATAACTCTCATTGCGGCACATCTCAATGAACGCCTGCTGGGATTCCGGGTCATAGTCCGCTATCATATCGGCGCAGGCCAAGTTCAGCTGCTTCGGGGCTGTCTCCAGGATGCTGACCAGTTCCGGGATGAGATAGGTGAGCTTGACCGCCTTGCGGATCTCGTACTCGGTGACACCAAAGAACTCAGCCACCAGCGCCCGGGCGTTGTACCTTTGGCGAGAATCGCCAAAGGTCCCCTCAGCGGCATTTCTCTGCCCATTTCTGTTCTTGGCATCCAGCAGCGCCTTATATGCCTTGCCCCGCACAATGATAGACAAATCATGACGGTGGATCAGGTTGGTGGAGGTGGCAATGACGACTGCCCGGGCATCGTCAGCCTCTACGACCTCGGCAGGGATTTCTGACCATCCGGCCAGCCGGGCGGCGGCGGTACGGTTATGCCCTGCCAAAATCTCATAGCGTTCCTCCCCAGGGATGGGCCGCACGATAATGCGAACCATCAGCCCATCCTCAGCAAGCTGCCCCGCAAGGGCCTGAAGCTGAGACGGGGTGTAGGGACGAAAGCCAATGTCTGCGGTGAAGAATGGTGTGAGCTTGTCCAGCCGTAAATTACAAATTTTGGCGCTCACCGCGGGCGGCGCTTTCTGGAACAGCTTCGCATAGGCTTCGTCTGAAGCCTGGAGCTCGGATGCCTGCTGCGTGGCGGACATTCGGCGCTTCAGCAAGTCGTCCATTGCCTTTTTAGCCAAGGGCCAGCACCTCCTCCGCCAGACTGCGGTAGGATTCGGCGGCGGCGTTTTTGGGGGCATACTCAAAAATGCTCTGTCCCGCCGCAGGGCACTCCGCCACTTTAATGGAATACTCGATGGGCCGCTGGAACACGTGGAAATCCTCGCCGTAGACCTCGGAAACGCTGGCTTTCACACTCTGGCACAGCTGGGGTCTGGACTGGTACATAGTCAGAAGGATCCCCGCAATCTTGAGGTTGGGATTGAATTTGGCCTGCACCGATTTGACCAGCTCCAGCACATCGGGGATCCCCTCGCTGGCCAGAAAGTGAGCCTGTACCGGGATAATGCAGTAGTCCGAGGCTGCCAGGGCGTTGACGGTCAAAAGTTCATGTTTCAATCCGCAGTCAATTATGATATAATCATATTGGTCTTGCAGTTGCTCCAGCAACACAGACATGACCTTCTCGCAGGCCCGGTTTACCTCGCCCACGGCATTGTACTGAGATAGTTGCATCACTTGAAGCCGTGCGGCGGCGTCAGCCAGCCGGCGGTTAGCCGGAAGCAGGTCGAGGCCGCTGTCCGTATGTATGATGGTTCGGCCAAGGTGCAGTTCCAGATCCTCCGGATAGTCGATGGCAGCCAGCAGAAGATTCGCCAAGGCATGAGATTGCTCTGCCGGGATATAGCCCAATGAAGCTGTGAGATTGCCCTGGGGATCATTATCGCACAATAGCACTCGCTTTTTCTCAGAAACAAGCGCCATTCCCAAGTTAAGGGCAGTTGTGGTTTTACCTACACCACCCTTAGAGTTTGTAATCGAAATAATAGAAGTCATACTAACCTCCTTGTCCGTATATGGGTATAAAACCAGGTGCCTTGGGGGCTGTATCGCAAGACGTTCATATACCGGAAAACAAGGAATTCGCAATAGCCCTTTGATCTGTTGCGAAATATGTTGCAAAACCGATTAATTTGAAATCAGGAATTGGTTGTGGCGCAACTGGTTGGAGACATTTGTGACTAAATCCTTCACACGCAAGAGGTCACAGATTCGAGTTCTGTAGTCTCCACCAAGATTTAGCACTCAAACTTAGCGGTTTGGGTGCTTTTTCTTTTTTACTCGCAACTTTTTGAGGTGCTTCCATTCCTGCCGAACGACCTCATTTCTGAAATTCGGGGCAATTTGCAATTATTTTTGCAAACTTTGGGCCGTCTGATAGCCTTGAAATCCGCTCGTATCAACGATTTCCAGCTTTACAGGCTTGCAAATCTTTTGCAAATTCTACCCCTCTCAGGCCGTATATACGCTATCGACCGCCGCCGCCGACTGCACCACGTTTCCCCGGCCCTTGACGTAGTGCTTCAAGGTCATATCCGCCGTAGTATGCCCTGCCGCCGCTTGCACCAGCTTAATATCACGGGTCTTGTCGTACAAGTCTGTCAGCACGGTTGTGCGGAATCGTTTGGGTGTGATTTTCTCATTGAATCCAGTATCTTTCTGGATTCGCTCACACATACGGCGAACTTGCGTATAACTCAATGGGCTGTTGCCGCCCACCACAAACTCGTTCGCCTTGCCGGGTGCCAGATACGATACGGTCAACTGAGAAACCCCAATGGTGCGGACGCTGCTTTTCGTTTTGGTGTCCTTCACTTCGGGCTGATTGCGTGTCGGGTGGGTAACGGCACGATTGACGCTCAGGGTCATATGCTCCAAATCTATGTCGCTCCACTTCAACCCTAACACTTCCTCCAGCCGTAACGGGTGCAACGCCTGTATCGCCATGTATGTACGGTCTAACGGTTGCTTAATATCTCCAATGTGCTGAACAAGATACTGCATCTGCTCCACACTGTAGACCGCCGTTGTGGTGCTTTCCGCTCCAGTGATTTTGATACGGTCTGACCTCAAGGGATTCTTCACCAGAAATTCATCGTCTACAGCGGATTTTAACACTTGGTTCAAAAGACGCTTCACCTTGTACTTTGTTTCTTTGGACGTGTTCATGCTGTTGAACATACGCTGTATATCGTCCAGCTTAATATCCTCCACAGCCAACCCCTCAAACGCTGGCATGATGTGGCACATAAACAGACGCTTGTATAGCTGTTCTGTAGCCGTGGAAACGTTTGGTTTGGAGTACGTTTCAAACCAATTCCAAGCGTATTCACTGAATAGGTGCTTGCCCACCTCTGGCGGCTTGTAGCTAATCAGTTCCAGTAGCTTGTTCGCATATTCCTGTTCGGTATTTGCCCGAATCCAATGTTTTGTGCCGTTGATTGTAACGGCTCTTGTGATTTTAGCCATTCCTTCAACTCCCTGTTGAAATGGCATACAATCCAATTCCTGTGTGCTGTTGTCAAGGTGCGGCGGCTGTTCCAGCCATTGAGATAATACCACGCCCCCGGCGTTGTTGTAAAGGTCAAGTTTGTAATAGGGGCCGCTGACCTTCGTGCGGTACTCCCCTTGTTCAATACTGGAAACGGTACTTTTCATTCATCCTCCTTATTTTAGCACCGTTACCTCCTGCCATTGGCGAGGATATGGCCCGCTCGCGCGGGTTAGAAAATTCAAGTAACTGATATGTTGCACCAGCCTTTGGCATGGTGACTATGCGCCCTTTGCAGGGCGGAATTTTTGAAATTAAACGTCAACATCGAGAAAAGCCCATAACCACCGATGTTTCACTGGACACTTTTATAAAATCTCATCAATTTCTATCTTGTAAAAGTTACCGTAGCTATGGGAATTTCCTGCAAATAGGAACCTTTTGAATCATGAACAAAGTGTGAACAAAGATGTTGACAGGTCATGCAGAATTATTTTTGTGTAGTCCAGAAAGAGAAAAACCGTCCTTTTTACCTGTTCATACCTTCATCTGCTGGACAGCCCCTGCTTTCTTGCTAATCTCAAAACCCAAAGAATCAGGCCCCCGAAAGGGGGCGTTGCCCTGTCTCATCGTTTTGGGTCAAGGGGCTTGCCCCTTGCGTTATTCTATAGAAGAGAGTAAAAAACGCCCCTAAAATCGCTGTATCGGTTGTGCCGCAATACTTTCCGGCTTTTTGAGTACCCCAAAAAAATACGCAAGGCTCAAACCCCTAATATGCTGAAAACCCCCGTGGTTATGCGGAAAACTCGACTTTTGGTCAAAAAGCCTTTACCCCAAAATAATACGCAAACTTTTTGCCTATGCACATTTTACGCTGTTTGTCAACCCATTTTTATTAACTTCTTCGTCCGTGCTTTGCGTGGGAAAAATACGCCAAACGCTTCAACTTTCCGCCTGTCATGCCCACGATATATAACGTCAGGATTAACAACAAAATACTTTTTCCCGGTTGTAACGTTGTCGAGATAGGCACACACGTCCATCTCTTTTCCGCGAAAAGTGAATTTTAATTTGCTGTATGCGTTTACCAGCTTTTGGGCATTGCGACCTCCATTATCATCATAGCCGATTGCCCTGCAAAAGTCAGATAACGACATTGGCCTTATCTCATCGATATCTTGTTCGTCAGCGTTCCAGCATAACACGTTATACTCGAAATTGATAAATGGGAGTAGCAGAAACAAATATCCAAGGTATCTGTGCTTGCTTGCGGGGGTTTGGTGGTATAGCTCACGTAGCGACTTGATGAATATTTTTTGATAGCTGTTGTCAGTCCCCAGTTTTATGTGTCCTGCCATCTGCCCACGGAAAAAGTCTGCCGAAATTGCCATACTCCCATCAGGGTGCCGGAAAATATAGCGGCCTGTGACTTCTTTTAAGAAACTGTCAAGAGTGCCGTTACTCAGTCCCATAAGTTTTGCCATTTCTGCCCGCTTTATCGGTGTTCCATCGTCATATCGTAAGATATTATCATTGGGGTGGAGAAATGTCGCAAGGTAAAACAAGCGGGCTATTGTTTGCGGCTCAAGTATCTCCCTTCTATCTCTTGACACAACAAAATAGAAATTCAAATCTCTGTTGCGTACTCGTTCTACTTTTTGCTGATTCTTTCTATCCATCGCTTCAAGCTGTGCGGGATGATAAACGACAATTTTACTCCCCTCGGGACATTCAACCTCTTGTGTGATAGATTCATACTCTTTTCCCGTTGCTCTGTCCTTATAAATCTTGTTCCCTTCATCATCCAAAAACTCTCTATACTGTTTGTACTTTGGATAGCGTACCTCTGTGATTCCGATACTGAAAACCTCGCTTTCCTAATTCACCGCCGCAAGCATCGTTTCCAAGCACTCGGCGCACACTTCCAGCGTTACCGTTTCCATATCGTGGTCGCTGTCGTAACCGCCGGAAACCGTCATGATGTACTCTGTGAAATCGCTCTCTTTACCGCAGAAATGGCACTTACACCCCTGCTGTATGAAACTGTCGTTTGCTTCTTCTATGGTGGGCTGTTCCATCATAATATCACCAAGCGTTTCCATCGTGGCATCTTGCACCACCTGAAACAGCGTTTCCGGAGTTATGACAATATACCCGCCATCAAGCACCGCCACTTTTCCAGTGTCAAGCATTGCCTTTGTACTTTCATCCAAAATATTCATATGATAGTCCTTTCTGGCGGCTCTGTGCCGCCATTTATTTAATGTGCACTTTTAACTTTATGCTACGGCCCTCTCGCACTCACGCTGACCGCCTCCTTTCCCGTTCTGGACTGACTGTCCCCGGCTCCTGGGAGCACTTCACCCTTGGGTGGGGAACTGTGTCAAATCCTGCCCTAAGTCGCAAAGGGGGGTCACCCTACACCGCAAGGGGCAACCCTGCTTGAAAATGCACTTTTAATTTTTGACCATCACCCGCCAAACCTCTGCGCCCCTGCCCATGCAACGGCTCCTTTCGGCGTGGCCTGTTCACTTGTCAAGGTACACCGCCTACAAGCCCCACACAAGCCGCTACAGCGCGTCTACGCCCGCTCGATGATAAAGTTGCCTTTGCCGCTAACGGCGCTCTGTGGGCTTCCTCTGGGCTTCTACGGCGATTCTCTGTGTGTGCTACACCTTCCTTTAAGCAAAACAAAAAAGGACGCTCCTACCCTGTAAGGCCAACTCTGGCCCTGCGTGGTAAATGCGTCCTTTGACTTTATCTGTCGGCGGCTCTGACTTACGGTTTTACTATACCAAAACCATGTTGCCGCCGTCAACTCAATAACTGAAAATTCTTGAGATTTTTAGCCGAACAATCCAAGGCGTTCAGAATCGGCTACAATTTGCTCGATTTCTTCCGGGGAGTATGACAAACCCTCTACAGCGGCATTTTGGAGAAGTTCATTCACAAATTCCCGCTTCTTGCGTTCTTTTTCTTCACTTTGAATATCGTCCAACATTATAAGCCCCAAAGCCATCTCGCCGGGGTCTGTGCGCCCGTTGCCGTCAAAATCAAACGGCCCGCCGCTGAAAATATCAAAAAAGCCCATGGGTAAGCCCCTCTTTCACTCCTGCGTTGAATCGCCGTCCGTGGGATAGCTCTTGCACTCCACCATCAGCCGCCGCCGCTCTGCTTCCTCTGCCCGTGACAGGCCACCAGCTTTGGCGTTCAACTCTGCAAGCCGCTGGCGTTTACGCTCCATCTGTTCCCGATAGCGTTCTATGCTCTCCGGGTCAGTTCCAAGTTGCTTGTCAAGTTCCTCCGGGGACATGGCTCCAAGACGCTTAAAGACCTTTATAAACTCTGGTTCATCGTCAGGTTGTCCAGTGGTAGAATCGGGCGGTGTTAGTGACGATAACCGACTACTACTATTATCATCCGGGGCACCCTCTGAAAATACCATAACCCCGGCCCTCTGTGTGTCTGTGCCCTCTGGACTACCAGCACCAGCAGGGACACTCCCGGCCCTCTCCCGCTCCATCTTCTCCCGCACAGCTTCTAATACATACCCCTGTACAGACTTACCAGCAGCGGCGGCGGCGGCGCGAATTGTTGCCCCTTCTTCCTTGCTGGGACGAATCATTATATTATCTTGCTTGCGATTGTAATTAGTGCTTGCTCTTTTCTGTGCATCTGTTGACATATTGTACCACCTCCACACCCATTATATCATGTTAACGCATATCAGTAAACTGACAAATCATACAGAAGTATCAGTTAACTTTTATGCAAAATCCCATCTTGTCAAAATATCAATTAACTGATATACTGTAATCACAGCAGGGGACAACACCCCGGCATGAACCTTGAAAACAGAATCAGCACCAGCGGTCAAGCGAAAGTGGACGCTAACACCAAGAACACTACATAAGACCGGGACGGGATACGGAATGGCCCTGACATGGATTCCCCCGCAAAGCCCCCCGGCGCTTGACCGCAACAGAATGAAAGGAGAACACAATGAGCACTATCGAAATCATTTCCAAAATCGAAGCCCTCAAAGAGTGGGAACAGCTTGCCGCCGAAGCCGCCGCCGAAATCGAATCCATCAAGGACGAAATCAAGCGGCACATGGACGGTATGGGAGTTGAAACGCTGGAAGCTGGACAGTACATCGCCCGGTTTACCACCGTTCAAAGTTCCCGCTTTGACACGAAGCGATTCAAGAACGAAATCGGCGAGGACGTATACAAACGGTTTTGCCGTGAAACCCTCTCCCGCCGCTTCTCCATCAGCGGATAAGGGAAAGCCCCTTGCCTGACCGCCGACCAAAGCAACAGGCAAGAGACTTGATACCGCCCACAAGGGGGACGGGATAAACAGATTATAGCCCATCCCGTTCCCCTTTGCAAGTTTAATTTTTTTGAAGGGGAGTACACCATGAAAGAAACGACAAAACTTTCCAGAACTTTGGGACAGTTAGAAAAATTGTACCGCATGATTAACGCTGACCTGTTCAACGGGGAGTTGCAACCCGTTACTATCACCGTGCAAAGCACCCCCCGCGCCTATGGGCACATCGTCTTAGGGGACGCATGGAGCATCAAGGGAGAGGGAAGCAAGGAACTGAACATCGGCGCTGGAACGCTGGACAGGCCCATAGAGGAAGTTGTAGCAACTTTGGTTCATGAGATGTGCCATTTGCTGAATTGGCAAAACAACATCGGCGATTGCTCGAACCACGGCGTGTATCACAACAAATTCTTCAAGGCAACAGCGGAAGCCCACGGCCTGATTGTCACCCGCTCGGAAAAATATGGGTGGTCGCACACTGCCCCCGGTGAACTGTTGATTGACTGGATTCTTGAAAATGAAATCCCCGATATCATGATGAACCGCAACGAATACCACGGCATACGGATAGCGGGCGGGGACAAGGCCGCAAACGGCGGGGCACTTCCTACCAGCATCACAAAACCGTCCAGCACCCGCAAGCTCATTTGTACGTGTTGCGGGCAGTCTGTCAGGGCTACCAAAACTGTCAACATCCTGTGCGGCGATTGCATGGTGAAGATGGTCGAAACTTAAAAGTGCACTTGTAAAAGCTGTCCTAACGGCTATACGGGGAGAAAGGATTGATACCATTGCACCTGTCAGACCTCAAAGCCCTGCAAGCGTCCAAGGCATGGAAGAACTTCTATTTCCTGTCGGAGAATCAACCCGGCTATGACTGCACCGAACCGCTGAAAGCAAGCCTGACCTTTACCAGCATGGACATACTTGCCGTTCCGCCAATGGCGGCAATCTTTCTCATGGGAATGGGGAACTACCTCGGGCTGGACTTTGTGACCGCTGTTGACTGCAAACCCCATGTGCTCGGGGACTTGCTCACAGTCACCTGCAAGGGTGGAGAACAGTACATCATCGTAGCGCAATAGGGCGGCACAAGCCGCCCTTTGCCTTAAAATCCCTGTTCGCAAAACCATTTGCTTTCCCGAACATATTACACTTGCTGAAATCTGGCCCTGTTCAGGGGAAAATTCTGCCGGATAGGGCCGAATTTGTTCACGAAACACTAATGAACCCTTTCGTAAACAGTGCACAAATCCAGAATAGGAAGTGATACCATGATACACGGTTATTGCCGTTGTTCCACGAATGAAAGCAGACAGGATATTGACCGCCAAATCAACGCACTGAAAGGGGCTGGGGCCGATACCATCCATTTTGAGTATGAGCACGGGGACGCTGAACATAAGAAAGAACTGGAAAAGCTAATCAGCACCACGTCCCCCGGCGATACTATCCTGACAATGGAAGTCAGCCGTCTTGCCCGCTCGACAAAACAGCTTTGTGACTTGATAGATACTGTGAAGGAAAAGCAACTGAAACTTGTTATTTTAGGAAGTATCACGGTTGACTGTACCAACGGCGAACTTGACCCTATGACAAAAGCATTTTTGCAAATTTCCGGCGTATTTGCGGAACTGGAATTGTCGATGATACGGGCAAGGGTAAAGTCCGGCATGGAGAACGCCAAAGCAAAAGGTGTATCTATCGGACGGCCACGCACAACCGCCGAACAAATCCCTGCTGTCTTTTTGAAATTCTATCCACTGTATAAAAGCGGGCAAATGACTGCGACCGAATTTGCAAGGGCTTCCAACATTGGACGGACAACACTATATAAATATTTGAAAATAGTGGAGGGCGGCAAATAAGCCGCCCCCATTATCATGACTTCAAATCAGAAAATGTAATTGTATAGCTTGCGTTTGAGTGGTCTTTGTCATAGAAATAGTTAAGCTGTTCTTCATTGTCTGGAATTTCAAAACTGACTTGTACGCTTTCGCTAATACTATAAACTTCATCGGATACAGACGCATAGAGTATAAAGCCACGGGTTTGTAACGGCTTTATTGATTCCCCAAATCCTCGTCCGTCCAAGTCCTCAAATTCCATGGTCGATGAAAAGGTGTACTTTTCATTTACCAAAATAGAGGAATCGCTATTCCATCGAATATCAAATGAATCGCTGGCATGGCTTGTGATTGTCCCGTGAACTATGAAATAGGTTTCGTTTTCTTTATCTTCATAGTAAGAATAGCTTTTGCCTGTGTCAGACGGCAAAATAGAATCGCTCCATTCTGCCCCTGTTATGGTAATGTCCATAACATCACCGACAGCAGACATAGTATTTAATTCCAAACTAATGGGGGGCGTCTCAACATTAGAATCGGTCGATGTGTTATCATTTACTGTATTCCCGCCACCCGCTCGCAAGATGCTGTTTTCTTCCTCCAACTCGGAAATGCGTTCGTGAAGTTCTGCAATTTCCTGCTCCAGTGAAGCAATAGCGGCGGCTGAATCCCCATTTGCGGAATTATTTCCACAGCTACACAGAGCGAAAACGCATACTAATGCAAGGCAACCTATCCAAAATCTTTTCATTTTGCAACCTCCATTTTGCTTGTCCTGTCATAGGACATACTTTTTCGATTTTCAGTATACCCTTAATGTTGTCCTATGTCAAGACAACATCAAAGGAGAAAATCAAAATGGCCCGAATCATAGACGGAAACAACATGAACATGGTGGGAAAGAATGTCCGGCAACTGCGAATAGCAAAGGGTATGAGCCAACAGGCACTATCAAACAAGCTGGAAACTCTTGCCGTGTATATTTGCCGTGGGTCTATATCCCGAATAGAGGATATGCAACGCACTGTAACCGATATTGAATTATACGGCCTTGCGGAAGTCTTAGGTGTGTCCATTGATGAATTGTTCGACAGGGAAAAGTAGCCGCTTTCTCTTTAAGTCGCAAAGGAGGGTCACCCTCTCCTACGGCTTTAACCGCAAGGGGTGAACCCTATCTGTATAACGAAAACAGGACGGCTTGCGCCGTCCCGCTCTCGCTGGCTTCGTGGAGTGCTCCCCATGACATACCATAGGGAAGGGATTGACCCTGTGGTACGGTGGTGTTCACGGGTGGAGTGGAGCACTGTCTACAATGATGATTGTAGCATAATCGCCATCATTAGCACAGTTTAATTTCTGTGCTGGACTGTTTAACTTGCATTGAAGTGTATTTTTTGATATACTGCTTTCAATGCGCCGGGGAACCCCGGCAAACTCAAAGCAATGTACCACAAGAGATTGGACTGTATGCCAAATCTTTATATTTTTTTGTGAAATAGTGTTGTTTTCTGGTGCTTCACACGCAAGAGGTCACAGATTCGAGTTCTGTAGTCTCCACCAAGCGAAACCCCTTGAACCGCAACGGTTTGAGGGGTTTTTGCTTTGCCTTTGAGCGTCGTTTATGGCCCTTTTATTTTCCATAATTTAGGATATTTTTGGGCCATTTCGGGGCACGTTGTTGCAAAACTGTTGCAAATTTTTTGCCCCCTTGTGCTACGTATTTTCCCGCATAGCCTCTCTCACTTTCTCGGCGGTCTGCCCTTCCCGGGAGCGCCGGTCGTAATGGGTGTATACCCGGAGGGTCATGTCCACAGTGCTGTGGCCCGCCAGATACTGGATCTCCTTAATGTCCAGCCCGGCCTCGAACAGCCGGGTGATGTATGTATGACGGAGGACATGAGCCGTCACATGGGTTTCCGGCAACTCCCGCTCCACCAGCTTCCACATACTCTTGTAGGCGGACTGGGTCAGCGGCTTGCCGTTCTGCATGGCCAGCACAAACTTGGAATGGCTGCGCTGCCTGTACTTCGTGAGCCTATCTTCCAGTTCCTCGGTCAGGGGCAGGTCCCGGCGGCCAGCGTCCGTCTTGAGAGCGTCCTGGATGGAGGTCTCCCCCTTGCCCAGGATCGCGTTGTGCCGGACGTGGATGATCTTTGCCTCGAAGTCGATATCCTCCCACATGAGCCCCAGGATCTCACCCCTGCGCATCCCCGTATGGAGCGCGATAAGCAGGAAGGTGTTGGCCCTGGGGTTCTTTACCCTCTCCACCAGCAGACGGCCCTCCTGGGGCGTCAGAGCCGCCTTCTCAGCGGTTTTCCTGCCGCCGGGCTTCAGCATACTGCTCACGGGAGATTTCGCCACCAATCCGTTTTCCTGCGCGGCCTTGAAGATGCTGCGCAAATGGATCAGAACCTTGGATTGGAGGGAATTGCTCTTGTTGGACAGTGAGGCCATAATGGCCTGAATCTGCATGGGGGTGATATCCCGCAGGCGGTATCCACCAATGAACGGCAGGATGTGTTGGTTCAAAACGTACTTGATCGCGTTGAGGCTGTTCTCGCGCAGGTTAGGCTTCTTGTAGAGGTCGTACCACATCTGAGCGAAATGGCCGAAGGTTTCCTCGCTGCAAATATCCACGCCTGAATTGACCAGGATCTGTGCCTTTAACACCTTTTCATCCAATTCTGCCTGGGTCTTGGCCCGGATGTACTTGCGGGTGCCGTCCGGGAGCTGGAGTGCTTTGGTTAAGTAATTGTATTTCTTCTTCGTTGCTGTCTTTGGCATTTGGCGTTCTCCTTTCAATAACGCCTTGCAATACAGTACCTTCATTATAGGGGGAATATTTGCAAATCACAAGGGGTTATAAAAGTTTATTTTTATTTCCTCACGCCGAAAAATCATTCAATTCTCCTTGTTTTCACCGTCTGCGTTTTGACCGGGGACTGGATCGCGCCTGAGAGGTACGCCTCCAGAGACTCGACGGTGACGAGATACTTTCTCCCTACACGAGCACTGGGCACAATTCCGGAGCGGATGAGCCTTCGGATAGCCGTTTCGCTTAAACAGGTATCAGGATCCACCTCTCGAAAATAGGACGCCGCTTCACGAATCGTTCTTACCCGCACCATGCCAACACCTCCTATCTTGCGATTGAAAAAGAGATGCCCTCCAGGAAACTCCCGGAGAGCATCTCTTTTTTAACAGTTTAATCATAACACAGAATAAATGGAAATTGCAATGCTGAAAAAGTGCTTTTTTACTGAAGAATGAGAGAACAAACAGGGAACAGAATCGGAACTCCCTTAACGCAGACCGTCCACATACTCGTACATTGACACAAGCTCATTGATTGCATTTGATTTGATGGAATGGGCGTACCTGACCGTCACTTGAAGGGTTTCCGCTACTTCGTCTGGGGTCATTTCATCAAAATAAAACATTTGGATGACCTTTTTATGCCGCGCTTTTAAGAGCGAGACGTAATATTTCAAACGCTCCTGCTCTTTTTCCAGCGTCACAAGCTGCTCCACTACTTCATCAGCGCCAATTTGGTTTGCTTCCTCGGTGCGCTCCTGATAATTCAGCGCGATGTACAGGGTTTTGTCGGAGGCGTGACCGCCTGGACGGTCACCCCCCTCACCATGGGCAAGGGCCAAAGCCCCAATCATTTCATTTTCTGAGACGCGGGCCGGGTGGGACAATTCGTAGTGCAAAAGGTCAATTTGCTTTGAACGCTTTTGATACGACTCCAATAGGCCAACGACATATGTTTTGGTGTCCATGTTCATAACCTCAGATTCTCTATAAGACAGCCCTCTTATAGGAGCGATGGCCGTCAGACCTACTCTTGTTCTGAGACAGTCTGTTGTGAACAGCCTGCCAAACACATGGCCTGAATACTCAATTGAAAAAGAGGTTTTATCAGGGAGGTGCACGCTGCCCATGTAGAGATAGAATGCGGAACCAGTATCTGAACACAGCGTTCCCTCCAATCCGGACAAATTAGCAGGTATATCCTCTTTCTTACATATTACCCTATATATGCAAACAAATTATGAAAAAGTTATTTGTTTTTTATTCTTTCGTTCGACACGAACCGACACATTTTGACATGAACACTGAAAATGTATGGATCACAGCGCATTATCCTATCCGCGCAAAACGATACCCGATCCCGAATACCGTTTGAATGTAGTCTTTATCCTTGGGATCAAGGCCTAACTTTTGACGGAGCGAAAAGACATGGCCTGAAACACTTGCAGCGGATGAAACGCAAGCCTTTTTCCACACTGATTCATAAATTTCTTCCTTGGTTAGAACTTTTCCGAAATGATATGCCAGAAGATAGAGGATATCAAACTCTTTTTCTGTCAAATCAACCGTTTCCCCCCGCATCTCCACCAGTCTGCGCAGAGGATCTATCGACAAATCTTTGTAGTCGAAACATGGCAGAAGTCTGCCTATATGAAGACGGGCAATTCTTCGTTCCCTCCGCAGGACAGCGTAGATGACCGCCCTAATCTCATCCGCACTGATCGGTTTATTGATATAGGCATCCGCGCCCAAATCAAGTATGGTTATACACTCTGACGTGCTGAAAAATGCGCCTGCCGCCAAAATGTATGGCGGTGGACTAAACACCCCTCTTGACATGTCCTGCAAAAATCCCTTTGCACCTTCAAGATCAATGTCTAAAAGAAGAAAAGCAGGGCTGTGTTGCAACAGCTCTGCTTTCGCGCTATCAACATTTTCACATCGGGACGCATCCATTCCGGTGCATCTCAAAGCTTCACATATTTTAGCCGACTGCTCTGTCAAAGGAGATATTAGCACAATGTCTTGCTTCACCAAAGCACCTCCTTTTATATTCTGATTAATAAGCCGGCAAATCAGTTTCATTACAAACTTTTTTGTACGACTTCTTTAGCAAAGTGTTTTGTTAAAAGTTCACAGCAAAAATCACTCCTGGCGGAATCATGCCGCCCCAATAAATGCGTTGTATAAAAGCTCTTTTCAGCAGCTGGGGGCCATAGCTTTGTGCTATGTCCCCCAGCCGCGATAATAAGCTGCTCACTATATGAAAAGCTCATATGATCTTACGGAACTTTTCCTGCTCAGATCCGAAACGGCCTTGCGTTTATCAAAACTTCTGGTTCCAGGAAGCTTACATGATCTTCCGGAACAGAGTCTTGAAATCCTCCACAGAGGCGGCCTTGGGGTTGCCGGGGGCGCAGGCGTCGGCGGCGGCGGACTCGGCCAGGAACTGGAGGTCCTCCTCCTTCATGGCCTCCAGCTTGGTGGGGATGCCCACATCCACGGATAGCTGCCGCACCGCGTCGATGGCGGCTTTGCGGTAGGCGGCCTGGTCCATACCGGCAGTGTCCACGCCCATAGCCTCGGCGATGTGCTTGAACTTATCGCCGGTAGCGTCCTGGTTGAATTCCATTACGATGGGAAGCATCATGGCACAGGCCACGCCATGGGGGGTGTCATAGACGGCACCCAGGGTGTGGGCCATGGAGTGGGCGATGCCCAGGCCCACGTTGGAGAAGGCCATGCCGGTGACGAACTGGCCCAGGGCCATGGCCTCCCGGCCCTCGGGGTCGTTGTTCACAGCCTTGCGCAGGTTGGCGGAGATGAGCTTGATGGCCTCCAGGTTCAGGCAGTCGGCCAGCTCCCAGGCGGCGGCGGTGGTGTAGCCCTCGATGGCGTGGGTCAGGGCGTCCATGCCGGTGGCGGCGGTGAGGCCCTTGGGCATGGTAGCCATCATGTCCGGGTCCACAATAGCGATGTCGGGGATATCGTTAATGTCCACGCAGACGAACTTGCGCTTCTTTTCCACGTCGGTGATGACGTAGTTAATGGTGGCCTCAGCGGCGGTGCCGGCGGTGGTGGGGACGGCGATGGTGTACACGGTGCGCTTCTTGGTGGGGGCCACGCCCTCCAGGGAGCGCACGTCGGCAAACTCGGGGTTGTTGATGATGATACCGATGGCCTTGCCGGTGTCCATAGAGGAGCCGCCGCCGATGGTTATCATGTAGTCCGCGCCGGACTTCTTATAAGCATCCACGCCGGACTTCACATTCTCGATGGTGGGGTTGGGCTTGATGTCGGAGTAGACCTCGTAGGCCATGCCGTTAGCGTCCAGCAGGTCGGTGACCTTCTTGGTGATGCCGAACTTCACCAGGTCGGGGTCGGAGGCGATGAACGCCTTTTTCAGTCCCTTGGCGGAGACCAGGCCGGGGATCTCCTGGATGGCGCCCTTGCCGTGGTAAGAAATGCCGTTGAGTACGAAACGATTGACAGCCATGATGTTTACCTCCTGTATATTTTGTGTGTAATATAACTCATTGTTTTGACCTTGGCCGGATATTCAGTCCAGCCAGCCCTCCCGGGCCTTGATGCCGAACCGGCCCTCCATCAGGTGCAGCTGCTCATCGGTGATGGTATTCACACGGGGCAGGTGGGCAATCTTCATGTAAATCTCCGCCGCCTTCTCCGCCGTCTCAATGAGACCGAAGGTCTCGTCCAGATCTTTGCCCGCGCCATAGATGCCGTGCTGGGACCACACCACCAGCCGGGCGGTCTTCATCTGCTCCGCCGTGGCCTGGCCGATCTCGTTGGTGCCGCACAGCATCCAGGGCAGGACGTTGACCCCCTCCGGGAACACCACCACGCACTCGGTGCACATCTGCCACAGGGTGCGGGTGAAGGCCCGGCTGTCCAGGTCGTGGACGTAGGTCATGGCCAGCAGGTTGGCCGGGTGGCAGTGCATGACAATGCGGTTGGCCGGGTCCACGGACAGGCGGGCGGCATGGCTCATCATATGGGCGGGGAACTCGGAGGTAAATTTTCCGCCGTCGGTGAAGCCCCACAGCAGCTGGGCGTTTTTGCCCTCATCGGTGATGCGGATGACGCCTAGATTGCAGGCGGGGTCATACTGCACATTTTTGAAATATTTGCCCGTGCCAGTGACGATGAAATACTTGCCGTCCAGGGCGGGGGCCTCAAAGCCGGTGGGGATGTCCCGGATGACAGCATTGACATCCAGGTACTCCGCCGCCTGGGCCTCATCCAGCATCCAGCTGATGTTGCCGCCGTTGCGCTCGTCCCAGCCGTGGGTGTACATATTGGTGATGGTGCGGACCATCTCCACCAGGAATGGGGCGTTCATGATATCTTTCATGGTAAATTCCTCCTATTTTATGGGTATTCCCGCCTCAATGGGCAAGAATACGGATTCACATTTTATCGTGTGACGATATCCACCGGGACGTTGAAGATCTTGGCCACCTTCAAAATGGTGTCGATATGCCTGCCGGAAGCCGCCGCCATGTGGTGGGTGGGCCCGGCCTCGCTCCACTTGTTGCAGAACTCCCGCGCCCCGCAGGTGAACCGGGTGCGCATATTGGTGTCGCCGAAGGTGAAGATGGGTCCCTCCTCGTTGACGCCCTCGGCCACCACAAACTTGAAATGGCCGTCCCGGTCCTGGGTGATGCCCAGGTAGGTGACGGGGCCCAGGTGGGGATAGAACTGGGTGAGATATCCGCCGCCGGTCTTGCCGTGGAACACGGGGACGATCTTCATGGTGGGCTTCTTGGCGGAGATGTCCGCGTCCCCGGAGCCGCTGTGGCCGATGATGCAGATATCCTCGTCGAAGTCGATGGAGTACATCTCGGACAGCTGGCCCATGCCGGAGATGGTTTTCAGGATGGACATGGCCATGGCCACCTTGATGTCGCCCTCCACGGCGCAGGCCACCCCCTGCTTGATGAGCATGGAGAACGCCGGGATGAGCATACTGTCCAGCACCCCCGCCTTGCCCTGGGCGAAACCGTCGTAGTGGGAGGCGATGAAGGCGATGTGCTCGTCCTTCACCCACTGCTCAAAGGCCACCACGTACTTTGCCATCTCCCACACCTTTTCGATGGAGCCGCCGCCCTCGATGTCGAATGTGTCCAGAATGTCCTGAGCCTTGGCCCGGATGGCGTCCTCGTCGGTGATGCCGTCGGCGATGGCCCACATCTTCTCCCAGTCGAACTGCTTGGTGTACAGCCACATCCGGTGGTAAAGGTTCGTCTCGTCGATGTACAAGTCCATCATGCCGGGGTAGGGCCGTCCGATCTGGGCCAGGTTGGTGTCCCGGAAGCGGCGGCGCACCTGAGCGGCGCGGCACCAGTCCTCGATTTCCGCCTGAACCTGGGGGTCGCCCCCCTCCACCACCCCGGTGATGACGGCGTGGCGCTTCCCGGCCCGCTCCAAGTCGGCCACCATCTCCCCCACCGCGCCGCAGGCGTAGAGCTGGCCCAGCCAGGTGGCGGTGTCGGTGTTGGCGTAGTCCGGGGCCTTCTTTTTCTGGAGGTTCACCAGCACCACGGGCACGTCCAGATCCCGGACGGCGGGGAGCATATTATAGGACGTGGCGTAGGTCAGCAGCTGTAAAATCACCAGGTCTACGTCCGCGGCGCGGAATTTGTCCCCCGCCGCCTGGGCCAGCTCCTTGGTGGTGACGATGCCGCCGTCGATGAGCTCCACGGTGTCTGGAATCGTCTTTTTGAAGTCCGCGTACTGCCCCTCAAACTCGGGGACCAGAGACGGGAACTGGGGCAGATAGGCCCCCAGGGCGATGGCGAACACGCCAATCCGGGCTTTTGTGTTGACTAACATGGCAAGACCTCCATTTGTATTTTGAGATTCCCCAGGGCGGTGGCCTCGATGGGCAGGGCCACCACTTTTTTGCCTGTGGCTTCCTCGGTCAGGCGGTTGAGAAACGCGTTTTTCGCTCCGCCGCCCACGATGTACAGCTTTTCATAGATCCGGCCCGTATTCTCCTCCAGCTCCCGGATGGCGTCCCGGTAGCTCAGGGCCAGGGAGCGGCAGGCACAGCGGAAATAGTCCCCGATGGTTTGCGGCTTGGCGTCCAACGCCTCGTCAAAAGCCGCTGTCATGCTGTCCGGAGCCAAGAAAATCTGGGCGTTGGCGTCCACGGTCCTGTCAAAGGAACTGGCCTCCGCCTCGGCCACGATCTCCGGGAAGGGCTTGTCCGGGCACAGCTCATCCCGCAGGCGGTTGACGATCCACATCCCCATGATGTTCTTCTGGTAGCGGATGTAACCCACCCCGCCCTCGTTGGACCAGTTGGCCTCCCGGCTCTTATCATCCGTGTGTGGAACCGGGGACTTCACCCCCAGCAGCGACCAGGTGCCCGACGAGATATAGAGCTGTTCCCCCTCCATGGGGATGCCCTCCACGGCGGAGGCGGTGTCGTGGGCGGCGCACAGCACCACCTTGACGCCCTCATACTCCCCGATGGCCGTTCCCGGCTGGCTCAACTTGGGGAACAGTTTTTCCGGCAGGCCCAGCTTTTGGACGATTTCCAGGTCAAACTCCCTGGTTTTGGCGTTCACCAGTCCGGTGGTGGTGGCGTTGGTGTACTCCCGGGCCTTCGTTTCGGTGAGCTTCCACATGAGATATTCCGGCATCATGAGGAAGTCCGTCACTCCCTCCAACCGCCCTTTTTGCAGGTCATCACAGAGCTGGTAAATGGTGTTGAAGGGCTGGAACTGACAGCCTGTATGGGCGTACAGCTCCGAAAAGGGGACCTTTTTATGCACCGCCGGGATGACCGCTTCCGTCCTGCCGTCCCGATAGGCGTAGCAGGGCCCCGCCTCCTCGTCTCCCCGCAGGAGCACGTAGTCGCACCCCCAGGTGTCGATGGACAGGCTCTCCAGCGGTCCGAACTCGTCCAACGCCTTCCGGATGCCCTCCTTCACGTGGGAAAATAGAGCGTCCACGTCCCAGATCAGGCGCCCGTCTTTCTCCTTCACCCCGTTGGGGAAGCGGTAGATCTCTTTTGCCCTGATTTCTCCGTCCTCCCGCCAGCCCACGATGTGCCGTCCGGAGGACGCGCCGATGTCCACTGCCAGATAATGCCCGCTCATAGCATCCCCTCCTGTCTTGTTCTTGTCGAGTGTCAGTATACCTGGTTTCAGAGAAAAGAAAAAGGTCCTGACCGCAAAAAAATGGGGACTTTATTTGCAATCTATGCCATCCCTGTGATATAATCAGAATATCACAAAAGGGGGTATGTGGAATGCGGCCGGAGCTGTTGGAATTTCTCCAGAAAATCACCCCGGAGGAGCAGGCCATCCTGGACAGCGGGGGCAGTATCCGCCAGGAGCTGTATACCTCCCAAGCCGCCTTTGTGGTGGACAGCCGCAGGCTGCTGGAAAAGGGGCGGCTCATCGAGCTGCGGCCCCACACCCGGTTTGCCCGCTTTCCCCAGCACCGGCACAACTATGTGGAGATGGTGTACCAGTGTGCCGGAAGCGCCTCCCACATCATAGACCACGCCGGACGTCAGGAGACCATCACCCTGCGGGCGGGGGACCTGCTCTTTCTCAACCAGAACGTGTCCCATGAGATCCTGCCCACCGGGGCGGAGGATCTGGCGGTCAATTTCATTATCCTCCCCCAATTCTTCTCTCGGCCCATCTCCATGATCGAGCGGGAAAACGTGCTGCGGGATTTCCTGCTGGCCTCCCTGTCCGGCGCGGTGGGGACCACGGGTTGCCTCTATGTCCGCGCCCAGGGACTGGTTCCGGTGGAAAACCTGCTGGAGAGCATGATTTGGACCCTTCTGGATCGCAGAGCCGGGAGCAATACCGTTCTGGAGACCAGCCTGGGCCTGTTGTTTATGAACCTGTCCATGTACGCTGGCGCGATCTGCCAAAGCGGCGAGGTGGACAGCGGCCAGGACCTGGTGTTCGCCGCTCTGAAATACATCGAGGACCGCTACCCTGACGGCAGTCTGGCCGAGCTGTCCCGGCAGCTGGGCCAGGCCGAGTACACCCTGAGCCGGGTCTTGAAAAAATACACCGGCTCCAATTTCAAGGAGCTGCTCCAGCAACGCAGACTCCAGCAGGCGGCCTATCTTCTGGCCCACACACCGTTACCGGTGGATACCATCATGGCCTATATCGGCTACGACAACAGCAGTTATTTCTACCGCCGCTTCCGGCTGCGGTACGGCTGCTCCCCGAAAGAATACCGGGCCCGGGAGAGCGCGGCCCTGAACACCTGACAAATTGGAGGATACGCCCATGGCCATCAGCAACGCCATCAAAAATTTCAAGATGACTGTCAACCCGGACTTTGTGGCAAAGGCCCAGGCATTGACGCCCACCCTCATCGAAACCGAGATCACCCCGGTCCGGACGGTGGCCATCGTGCCGGACGGCCCGGATTTTGCTGCCCGGGAACTGGAGCCCAACTTCACCGCCTCCAATCCCATGGGCCGGGATGACACCCTTTCCCTGGACTTCGGCGGCCATCAGGTGGGATACCTGTCCTTCACCCTCACCCCTGTGGGCAGTCCCGCCGACGCCCCGGCCTATCTGAAACTCAAGTTCGGAGAAGTCCCCTATGAGATCGCCGCCAACACCTCAGACTACAGCGGCGAGGTGAGCCGGGCCTGGCTCCAGGAGGAGGTCATCCATGTGGATGTGCTCCCCGCTCGGGTACAGCTGCCCCGGCGGTATGCCTTTCGGTATTTTCAGCTCGTTGTGCTGGATACATCCGCCAAATACAAAGTGGTGATCAGCAACGTGGTTTGCAAAAGCGTGTCCTCCGCCGACTGGTCCGTCGTCCCGCCGCTGAAGGTATCTGACCCGGAGCTGGAGCGGCTGGACCGGGTATCCCTCAAGACCATGCACGACTGTATGCAGCTGGTCTTTGAGGACGGCCCCAAGCGGGATCGGCGGCTCTGGCTGGGTGATCTGCGCCTCCAGGCCCTGACCAGCTCCGTCACCTTCCGCAGCGACAGTCTGGTGAAGCGTTGTTTGTACCTATTCGCCGGCCTGACCCAGAACGAGGGCCGGGTGGGGGCCTGCTTGTTCCTGGAACCCGCCCCCCAGGTGGATGATACCGCCCTGTTCGACTACGCCCTGTTTTTCGTCTCCACCCTCCACGACTATTTTGAGGCCTCCAGGGACCGGGAAACGATGGCGGACCTGTTCCCCACCGCCCGGCGCCAGCTGGAGCTGGCTCTAAACGAGGTGGACGAAAACGGCATCGTGGCCGACCGGGAGGGCTGGTGGTGCTTCCTGGACTGGGGCGAGGGGCTGAACAAGCAGGCCGGGGCCCACGCCATCCTGATCTACGCCCTGAAGCAGGGGATCAAGCTGGCCCGCTGGGCGGGGGACGAGGCTCAGGCTAGCGTCTGGGAGGAGACCGCCGGTGAGCTCTCCCAGGCTGCCCTCCGTCACCTGTGGGACGAGGGGCAGGGCTTTTTCGTCAGCGGAGCAGAGCGACAGGTGTCCTGGGCCTCTCAGGTGTGGTTCGCCCTGGCGGGTGTGCTGGACCAGGAGGGCAATGTCCGCCTTCTGGAACGCCTGATGGCGGAAAATCCCGCCATCCCCATGGTGACCCCCTATATGTACCACTATTTCATCGATGCGCTGATGGAAAACGGGCTGCAAGACCAGGCCCTGGAAGCCATGAAGTCCTACTGGGGCGGGATGGTCCGGGCTGGGGCGGACACCTTCTGGGAGCTGTACGACCCCAAGGATCCCTATGCCTCCCCCTACGGCTCCCGGGCGATCAACAGCTTCTGCCACGCCTGGAGCGGCACACCCGCCTACTTTATTCGCAAATACTTCCAGGATTGAACAGGACCGCCGGGGCAGTGCCCCGGCGGTCCTTTCGTGCGTATGCGCTTATGCCAGATCGAAGGACACGAAGTCGAAAGTGCCCCCTTTGCCCTCCACACTGAAATAGAGGGCCTCTTTTTCGCCCAACCCCTCCGGCAGCCTGCCGGTGAAGTCCTTCCCTGTGGTGCAGGTTTCCACAGGGATGCGGCAGATGACCTCGCCGTGCTCCTCCTTCCGGACGGTGACGGCGCAGCTGTTGCCGTAGCCCTGGAGGTGGACGGTGATCTGCCTAGTCTCCCGCAGATCGAAGTGCTTGAAGCCCACGGTACAGTCCGTGCAGAAGTTGGACACGTACTGGTCCGGTCCCTCCTCCCGGTCGCCGCCCTTCTGGGTCAGGAAAGGGTTCAAGCCCTTCCGGTACTTGATCATGGACATGAATTTGGTTCCATTCTTACCGTAGACGTTACAGGCGATGTAGGCGGGGTAATGCCCCACGCCCTTCAGCGGCTCCCCGTTCAGGCCGCAGGAGGTCATCTCCGCCTGGTAGAACCTGCCGTCCTCAAATCGGATCTGCTCGGCGCAGGCCTGCCGGGAGGACTGCTTGCGGTTGGAGTGGCGGTGGTAGAACACGTAATGCTTCCCGCCGATCTCAATGAGGCTTCCGTGGGTGTTGCCGGTACACATCCTGGCGTGGTTTACGTCGGGCACCCCCGGCAGGCCCACGTCGCCGCAGCTCACCAGCACGCCGCCGTAGGCAAAGCCGCCCGTGGGCCTGTCGCTGACGGCCCAGCACAGGTTATGGCTGTTCAGCGAGGAATAGATAAAGTAGTATTTCCCGTTGAACTTCCGCATGGAGCTGGCCTCGCCGAAGGGCTGGGGCTCATAGGGGGTGCCCTTGGCCTTCTCCCCGGTGAGCACGTCCAGGTAGTTCAGCTCGTCCCCGGAGATGACGGTGAGCATATCGCTGGGGTCCAGCTCGAACCACATGGGGCCCTCGGTGGTGGGCTTGGAGCCGTCCAGCAGGATGGGGTTGCCCCCGAAGGCGAAACCGGTGTACAGGTACAGCCGCCCGTCCTCATCCATGAGGCAACCCGGGTCAAACTGGAAGGGCTCGTTCCGCTTGCCGATAGGGGTGCCGTCCTTGTATTTCACATAGCCGTAAAATTCGTATTTCCCCGCCGGTTCGTCGCACACCGCCACCGAAATCATTTTTGTGCCGCCCATGAAATAGTAAAGGTAGTACCGCCCGTCCGGCCCAACCACCATATCCGGGGCAGCCAGGCCGTTGTTGACCCGGATCTTGGGGGCGGCGGGGTCCTGCTCCCGCTTGAAAATGCAGCCGTGATAGGTCCAATTGCCCAAATCGTCCACCGGGGCGGACCAGCATACGTAGTCCCCCAGGCAGAAGTTGATCCCGTTGAACAGGTCGTGGGAGCCGTAGACATACACCCGGCCGTCCACGATGTGGGGCTCGGCGTCGGGCACATACTCCCAGCTTGGCATATAGGGGTTGAACGCTTGTCTTGTTTTCATGAAAATCCTCCTTTTTGTTGCAAGCCGTCTCGCGGCCAAAATTACGCTTCCATGGGCCGGACGCTTCCGCCGTACACCGACCAAAAATAATCAGTGCGGTAGGCGGACAGGGCTTCCACCGGCACATAAATTTTTGCGCTGGTTCCCTCCAGCAGCCTCTGTCCTACCCGGCAGGCAGAGGGCTGGGCTGACTGTATTATAATGCGTTCCAGAGCAGCACAGCCGCCAAACGCTCCGTCGGAAATGGTCCCGATATTGAGCTGAAGGGTGATTTCCCGTAGGTTTTCCGCCCCGCTGAAGGCGCTGGGACCGATGGCGGTCACCGACTTTCCCTCCCAAACAGAGGGCACAGTGAGGGCCGTTCGCTCCATCCCCTCCCGGGTAAGCCCGGTGACGGCCAGCGTCCCGGACACCTCCCCGTAGGTGAAGCAGGCCCCGTCGCTGTCATCCCCGACCCAGGAAACCGCCCTGGCCAACTCCGGCATCTCCGGCAAGGGAATGTCCGTGGGCGAGCTGTCCCCCAGCATGGCCTTGACCGCCCGAATCAATGCCTTGGTATAGACTGTTTTCCCGCTGGAATTGGGGTGAAAATTGGTGTCGTAGAACCACCCCGCATCCAGGATGAAATCGTGAGGGTTCCCAGCGAGGGGAATGCTCAGCCGTTCCTGGAGGGAGGCGTAAAAACCGTCCACATCCTCCTTGTTTTCCACCGCCGCCCCGTTCATGGGGCAGGGCGCGTACCACAGGATAGCCCCCGCCGATTTTACCGCTTCGGCGTAATCCCGCACCCGCCGGGCAAATGCTTCCGTCACCATATCCGTGTCAAAGCGGATGGGGGTGCTGGCGTCAAAGCCCCCAGGCATCTCGTTTCGGGCGCACAGCGGGGAAGATATATCTCCCTTTTCGTCGAAGGAATCCCGGCGGTATATGCCTTGAGGCTGGAGCGGCTGGCCTTGGAGAAAACAGGAAAACTTCTGCCCCGCAAAGGCTGGAAACGCCCCCGCCAGCCGCTCCAGCTTGTCTTTGGGCAGGAGGCGGAGCAGATCAAAAGCCCCGTCCAGACCCTGCCACATCACGGCGGGGTCGAACCAGTCTGACAAGGTCTGCTCCTGCTGCTCCGGGATGAGCAGTACAATATCCCCTTCCCGGATATGGGGCTGGGACAGGTCCAGCATCACCGTGGTGCCCAGGGCGGCGTACATCCCGAAGTTCACCACCGAGTACCCCGGCAGCTCCCGCTCCATCAGGGCACTGTCCACGCCAAAGGCCGCGCCGCTGCCCCCCACCAGAATGATCCGGGGGCCGGGGGTCACCTCCAGCATCCGGACCTTGTGCTTCAGCTCACCCAGGAAGGCGCCGCCGTACTGGGCGGGCAGGGCAAGGCCCCAGACCAGCAGGGTCCCCGGTATGGACAGCAACAGGGCGATGGTGACGATGATAATGATGATTTTTTTCTTCATAGCATCAGAATTGAAAGTAGATGAAGGCGTTGTTCCCACCCCCGGCCAGATGGGCCAGCCAAGCCGTTCCAATGGCGGTGACGGCGCAGAACACGGTCAGCGCGGAGGCATACCAGTTCCGTTGATGTCGCTGTTCGCTCAAACGTTCCGCCAGAGGCAGGCAGAGAAGGGACAGGGCCAGAGGAGCGGTCCCTGCCAGCGCCGGGAAGGCTCCGCCCCAGCCGGTGGGCAGACGGGAGAGCAGCGTCAGCACGTCTGCCATGGACGGGGCCCGGAAGAACAGCCAGGGGAAGCTCACCAGCAAAAAGGTGCGGATATGGGCCCACGGCCTGCATTCTTTCTCGGGAATGCCTCGGATGTGTTCCCACACCGCTCCAGCGGCCCGGTACAGGCCGTGGATCAGCCCCCAGGTCAGAAAGGTCCACCCCGCCCCGTGCCACAGGCCGCTGAGCAGAAATACCGCTAGCAGGTTGACCACCTGCCTGGGCAGGCCCTTCCGGTTGCCGCCCAGAGGGATGTACACATAGTCGGTGAACCAGCTGGTGAGGCTGATGTGCCACCGCCGCCAGAACTCCCGGATAGAAGCCGCCTCATAGGGGCGGCGGAAATTTTCCGTCAGCTCCACCCCCAGCAGTTGGGCCGCGCCACGGGCGATACCCGAATAGCCGGAGAAATCGCAGTATATTTGCAAGCCGAACAGCACAGTAGCCAGAACGATCTCCGGCCCCAGAGCCTCGCCGGGGGCGGCGTATACCTGGTCCACAAAGGGGGCCAGGCCGTCGGCGATGACCACCTTTTTGAAATAGCCCTCCAGCAGCAGCCAGCCCCCGGCAGAGAGATTTTCCATGCTGAACGTTCGCTCTGCCTTGAGCTGGGGCAATAGGCGTCCGGGCCGCTCGATGGGTCCCGCCACCAGCTGGGGAAAGAAGGAGACGAACAGGGCGTAATAGCCGAAATGGGATTCCTCCCCCTGGCCCCGGTACACGTCGATAACGTAAGAGAGTGTTTGAAACGTATAGAAGGAGATGCCCACCGGCAGGATGATTTGCAGGGACAGCTCCAACCCTGCCAGGGAAGCGAAAAAGCCGGCGTACTTGAACACCGCCAGACACCCCAGACAAGTGATAAGGGCCAGGACCAGCAGAGCCCGCCTAGTATAGGGGGATTGAGAGCGGGCGATGCCCCTCCCGCACAGCCAGGATACCAGCGTTGCCCCAACCAGCAGAAAACCCGTCCAAAAATTCCACCAGAAGTAAAACAGCGAGCTGGCCCCCAACAGCAGCGCCCAGCGAAAGCGGTGGGGCAGTACCCAATGGAGAACGAACACCACCGGAAGGAATATTAGGAATTCCAGGGAGTGGAAGTTCACGCGCCACCCTCCTTCCCGTAGAGGAGCGAAGCCATACTCACGGCGCACACAATCAGCAGAGGGGGCAGCAGCTCACTCAGCGATGAATCCAGCGCCAGCCCCGCCAGCAAACCCAATTCCGTGCACACCGCCGCCAGCAGCGCCCACAGGGGGCGGCCCCGCCGCAGCAGTCCACACAGGGCGGCGAACAGCGCCCCGGTCCCAAACAGGAACACCGTCAGCATATCAATCATAGCCGCCCTCCTGTTCCAGGTGAGCCGCAAGTTCTGCAATGATATTTTGTGTACGTAGAGCTGCACCCTCGGTTGACAGATGGTTGTCCGTGCCGTAAAGATACACACCGCTGACCAGAGAGTTTTTCACATCACCCAGCACTGGGACGCACAGGGTTTTGCGAAAATAGGCGTCAAGCTCTGTCTGGGCCTCGGGAGTGCTGTCCTCTGAAACGGCCAGCCGGTTTCGGGGGGCGTAGGTGAAATACACGTTTACCCCTTTGTCCAAAAAGCGTCGGTATTCCTGGTTCAAGGGGTCGATGAAGGCGCTTTGCGGAAAGGATCGCACCGTGTAATCCACAGGCAGGCCGTAAATGGGGCGCTCGTCGGCGGCATTGGGACGATACAGAATGTAATCACCATACTCATTATAGCTGGGTGTGTCCACCGGATCTCCATCCTCATCGAAATCCGATGAGGACAGGGCATAGCCGCGCGGGTCCATCCCCTCCCGGCTGTCCAGGTAGGCGGAAAAGGCGGTAAACACCTGGCCGTATTGCCGCAGGTCCAGCAATGATAGGATATCATAATTTGCCTCAATCATGTTGAAAAATGCCCCGTCCAGGTTGGCGGTGGTGCAGAACTGCCGCTGGGCTGCGTCGAACTCCGGAGAATGGAGCAGGACGTCTCCCTCCCCCATGCAGGTCAGGATCAGCTCCATCTGGGGTAGGGCGTTGGTGTAGGCGAATACGCCCATGTTTACCACGTCGAAGTTTTCAAAAGCGGCGTCAATTTTTTCGCTGTCATATCCGAACCGGGCGGAGGAGCCGGAAAACAACACGATCTTCCGCCGGTCCCGCAGAGACAGCAGCCGGTCGAATTTGTCGGCGAAGGCGGCGTAATAGCTGCCGCTGTACACCGGGGGCAGGGCGGCGTTGATGTGGAGGGTCCGCAGATTTTCACAGTTGGAAAAGGAATAGTCGCTGATGGTGCGCAGGCCATCAAACAGGTACAGCTCCTCCAGGGCGCACCCGTCAAAGGCACCGTTTTCCACCGTCCGCAGGGTGTCCGGGAGGATGACCGTATGACAGACCGCTCCGGCGAAGGCTCTGTCTTTGATGGCCCGCACCGGTAGGCCGTCCAGCTCCGCCGGAATGGTGAGAACACCCTCGGTCCCACTATAAGCGGTGATGGCCGCGCCGTCTCCCAGAGGCTCCCATTGAAACAAGCCGGGATCGGCCCAGCGGCTCCACTGTGCGTAGAGCACCAGCCCTTCCGACGGCGTGACCCGGCTGCCCAGCCCCACCGCTGTGCCCGAGCCGTCCGGCGCGGTGTTCCAGCCGGAGAGGATGTATCCAGGCCGTGTAAACAAATCAACCCCAATAGAGGTGTTCCGCCGCAAATGAGACGGAGTGACGGGGAGCTCTAGGGCCTCTTCTGCGCTGCCCCCATCCAGCCGCACGCCGCCGTTGGCATGGTAGGCCAGCACTGCACCGGTGCGCTCCACGCTCAGCCGCACCGCCGTGGAATAGCGCACCTCGGGCAGGACTAGCGTGATACCGCCCCCTGGCTCCCGCTCCAGAGCGCAGCCGCCAAAATCCGCGCCCGTGACGGTGTAGCCGTCCTCTAGCTGGAGCGCAAAGCGCAGCTCCCCGCCGGGAGAGGTTTGCCCGGTGTAGGTCTGGGCGGTAAAGCCCTCCCCCTCCTCCAGCACCACACGGCAGAGGCGGGGCTCCGGCGCTCCCGATTCACTTTTACACCCCAACAAGGGCAAAAGGAGGGCCGCCATGACAAAAAGCGCCGCTTTTTTCACGGTTTCCCCTCCTTTTGCAGGTCGTATACCGGAAGCCCGCCCCAAAGAGCCGGGGCGGGCGTTCCTGTCAGGGCTTGCCTGGCTTACTCCTTCACCGTATCGAAGAAGGAGGCCGCGATGCCCACGATGGTAGCGATGAGGCAGGCGGCGATGCCCACGATGGCGCTGGTCAGGTCGGCCATGTTCTGTGCGTTGTTCTCAAAGGTCATGATGGAGGCAATGCCGCTGATGCGGCTGCCCGCCAGGGTGATGGTGGCCACGATGAGCAGCACCGGGGACAGTACAGCCAGGATATCGGTCCACAGCTGGTTCCCCTTTTGAGTCACTATGATATAGGCTGCCTGGAGTACGATGGCGCACACGGCACAGCCCATCACCACGGGGTCAATGCCCAGATTGATGAAATAGTTGGTTCGGCAGTTCATGAAATAGGCTGCCGCTCCCACCGCCGCGGCGGCGGCGGAGAGGATAGTCATAAAGAATCCCACGGATTTTTTCATTGCATTTCCCTCCTGTCTCAGTCTTTCTTTTTGGCGGACATCACATACATAGCGGCACAGGCCACGGTCAGCACGCCAAAGCCGATCTGCAATCCGGTGACCAGGTTGTCGTACCAGGTGCGCACGGACACCAGCCGGGAGCTGGAGGACAGGCCGTCCAGGGCGTTGGAGTTGGCCAGGGCGTAGTTCTGCCAGGTCATGGCCTGCTTGAGGGCGGCCATCAGCTGGGCGTCCTTGCTCACGGCGTCCACGGTCCAGTAACCGTACTTCTCAGCCACGGCAGCGGCGGTATTCTCGCCGGTGTTGCAGCTCATGGTCACGCCGTTCATGACGGCCTCCTTGAGGGCGGTGTAATTGGCGTCCTGGATAAAGTCCTCGGAAATCAGGCCCTTAAAGCCCCACTCGCCGTGGAGAATGTTCATAATCAGGCCGGTGTGGGCGTTGTCCTGGGTGACGCCCACGCGGTTGTAGGCGGTCATAAGGGCCAGGGCCCCGTTCTCAACGATGGCCTGGGTGCCCCGCAGCTCGTTCTCGCGGGCTTGCTGCTCGGTCATGAAGGTGGCCACGCCGGAGCGGTTGATTTCGGTGTCATTGAAGGCCAGGTGCTTGGGGGCGATCAGACAGCCGTATTTCAGACCGGCCTGGACAAACTCGTTGCCCTGACCGGCGGTGAGCACCGGGTCCTCGGAGTAGTAGTCGTGGTTGCGGGCGTTGTAAGGAACGCGGTGCAGGTTGGTGCCGCAGCCCCAGTAGATGGTCAGGTTGGCCCACAGGGAGTAGTTGCCGCACACCTCTCCGAACTCCCGAGCCAGATCCTTGTTAAAGGTCTGGCCCACCACGGGGGCAGCGGCCATGGTTCCGAATTTGTAGGTCAGGTTGGGATCGTCGGCCTCTACGGCGCAGGGGTCGCCGGTGGAGGCATCTGTGTTGGCGTACTGGCCCAGGGGGTAGGAGTAGATGCCGTTGGGGCCGTCGTTCTGGATGGCCTCGGGGGACATGATGGAGGGGATGGCCTTGGTGGAGGTACCGCCGAAGCCGGTGCGGATCATGCACTCCTCCAGGGTGATCTGATCCATGAGCTGGGACCAGCGGGGGTCGTCCAGGTCGGTGACGCCCTTCAGGTCCGCCAGAGTCAGGCCGTTTTGCGCGCCGAAGGTAACAGAGGCCGGGTCGCCGTTGTCCGGGCTGATGACGTAGATGTCATTGTCCAGGATATCCAGCATTTCGGCGGTGGCGGTGAGGCCGGAGTAGGTCTTGGGCCAGGTGCCCTGCCAGTCGGAGCGGGACAGGTAGGTGGCGGTGCCGGGCAGCCAGTAGTTCACATCCATGTCGGCCAGCTGGTTTTCCACGGCGGTGCCGTTTTTGGTGCGGGCGAAGGTGTCGCCGTCCCGGCTGTTCAGAGTCCAGGTCTTGACGTTGGCGCTGTCGCCGCCCACAGAGACGCCCTGGGCGGCCAGCACGTTGTTCACTGCGTCATGGGCGTCGTCACCCACGGTAAACAGGTAGTCGCCCGCGTCCAGCACAAAGCAGCCCTTGGTCCCGGCGGCGTTGTCCGCCTCGCTGTCCCAGCTGGTCATGTTCTGCATATCGGCCGTCAGGGTATAGCTCTTGGATTCGCCGGGGGCCAGCTCGTCGGTTTTTGCGTAGTCCAGCAGCTGAACGGCGGCTTTCTCCAACCCTCCGGTGATGTAGGGCAGAGAGACGTAGAGCTGGATGGCGTCCTTACCGGCCACATCCCCGGTGTTCTTCACGGTGACCTCAGCGGTGACCGTCTTTTCACCCAGGTCCACCTTGAGGCTGTCCAGGGTCTGCTCGAAGGTGGTGTAGCTCAGGCCGTAGCCGAAGGGATAGGTGACCTCGCTGTCATAATCCCAGGCCCCGGCGTTGCCCTGGCCCAGCACCACGTCGGCATACCGGGTCTCATAGTACTTGTAGCCCATGTAGATGCCCTCAGCCTGGACGATGGCGGAGTTGGTGGTGGTAGTGGGGTCGGGGTTGGTCCACTCAAAATTGCCGAAGTTCTGCGCCGCAGGGGAGGCGGAGATGTCCGCGGCATAGGTGTCAGACAGGTGGCCGGAGGGGTTGGCGTCGCCGGACAGGATGTCCGCCACCCCGTAGAAGCCGTAGCCGCCGGGCAGGCCGGCCTGGAGGATGGCGTCCACGCCGTCGTTGTCCTGGATCTCCTGCACCTCCAGGGCGCTGGCGCTGTTCAGCAGTACGATGACCTTGCCGTCGGCTCCCTTGGCCTCCACAGCGGCCTGGATCAGGTCCCGCTCGTCGTCGGACAGGCCCAGGGGGTCAGCCTGGTTCAGGTTCTGAGAGGGGTCCACCCCCGCTTCGCCGGGCAGATAGGTGGCGTTCTCACTGGCCGCCCGGGCAATGGTGACGATCATCACGTTGTAGTCGGACAGGCCGTTTTTCCAGTTGGCGTCTGCCCCGGTCAGGGCGGACTGAGAGGGCTCCTTGCTGGAGAACACGCCGCCGACACTGGGGGCGGTGAGCGTGTTGTAAGTGACGCTGCCGGCCCAGGTCTGCACTTCAGTGGCGAAGGTGGACTCCAAGGACTGGTACAGGGGCTGAAGGTCAGGATTCAGGGTGAATCCCCGGGCGGTGAGGGCCTGGACCAGGTCCACGGTGTCGGCGTCGGTGCCCTGGTTGGGGGTGAGGCTGGAGCCCATAATGCCGCCCATGAGGGGGTAGTAGCTGGAGAAGCCCAGCAGGGAAACCTTCCCCTTCTCCCCGGCGGACAGGGGGAGCGCCCCGTTGTTCTTCAGCAGGACGGTGCCCTCCTCGCTCATGCGCTCACCCAGGTCCTCGATGGCGTCCAGCAACTCGGTGGTGCTGGTGTAGTCGGACTTGTAGGCGAACAGATCCTGGCTGTCGCTGTCGTCGGTCACGATTTTGCTGCTCTGGGTCCTCAAAAACTTGTCGAGGTCCGTGCGGTTGGCGCTGACCAGCGGCTGGGCGCACAGCGCCAGGGCCAGCACGGAGGCGGTGACGGTGGTCAGGCCGCGCCACAGACGCTGCGAGCCCCGACCGGATTTCTTGCTTGCGTTCATGTTTTTCCCTCCTGATTCTGATTTCCTCTATCCACAAAGCCCCGGAGGGCTATGCTTCACAGGTTTACTTCTTGCGCTCGGCGATGGCCTTCTGCTCCTCGGGGAGGTTCTTTTCCACCGTCCAGAGGAGCATCAGGGCGGCGCAGGCGGCGTAGGCAATGGTCTCAATCCAGATATAGCTGATGCTGATGGTGGACTGGACAGCGGCGGACTGGGTCATGGCGGCGGCAGCGGCGGCGTCCTCCGGGGGCGCCATGTAGCCGGAAGCGCCCAGCATGGCCATGAAGATGGCGTTGCACACCGGGGTGGCGGCCACCATGATGGAGCTGTAGATGGACATGGTGAGCCCGTCGGTGCGGATGCCGCTGGTGAACTCGATGTGATCGATGACGTCGGCCAGCATGGCCAGGATCAGGTAGCAGGCCGGGGCGGAGCCCAGGCATTTCAGCGCCACGCCGATGGCCACGGGAATGATGCTGCCGCCGCCCAGGCCAGCGATGACACCGCCCGCGACGCCCAGCAGCATACCCGCAATGGTGACCATGCGTTTTCCGAACCTGTTGGCCAGAGGGACCACCAACGCGGCCGCTGCGGCCATGGGGATCGCGCCCAAAATCGCCAGCAGGGACTGGGCCGCGCCGTAGTCTCCACTCAGCATGGAACTGTCCACCACCCACTGGCAGAAATAGCTCATGGAGCCGTTCTTCATAGCGCCGCTCCACTGGAAGCCCATATAAAACAGGATGGCGATCCACCACCACTTCTCGCTGGTGACGGCCTTGAGCTGCTCGCCCATGGAAGCGGTCTTGGGTTGGGCGGCGCTGTCGGACGTCCCCATGCTCTCCTCGGTGACCCGCTCCCGGGTGAACTTGAACTGGAGGTAGATGGTCAGGCCGGTGAAGATGGCCACACCCAGCATCACCAGGAACCACATATTCTGGTCTTCCTTCATCACGTTGGATACTAGCATGGGGAACACCATGGAGCCCACGCCCATGACCCCCAGGCCGGCCACGTTGGTGAAGGAGGCCAAGGCCCCCCGCTGCTGGCTGTTCCGGGTGGACACGGGAATCAGGGTGGAGTTGGCAGTGTTGTAGATAGGATAGGCCACGGCGTAGTACAGGTTATAAGCGATGGCGATCCACACCATTTTGGCCATACCCTCAAAGGGGACGATGAACATGAGCACGCTGGACACGCTGAGGGTCAGGGCAGACAGAAGCACCCAGGGCCGGGCTTTGCCCGCCAGAGCTTTTGTGCGCTCGATAAGCTGGCCCACGATGAGGTTGGCCGCTACGATGAGCAGGGTGGACACCAGCTGGAGGGCAGACAGGAAACCGGTATCCAGCCGGAGCACGTCTGTGAAGTACTTGTTCAGGAAGCTGGTGAAGATGCCAGAGGACAACAGCGCTCCGAAGGGGCCGATAAAGTAGCCGAACAGCATTTCCGGCAGCTTTACATCCTGGGACTTCACCAGGGAGCTGGTGAGGGGGGTGCTCCAGAACCCCTCTTGTTTCTTGGACATGGCAATCATCCTTTCTCAGATATTTGACAGCTTGCAGGTATCCTCGTGCCTGCCGCTGTGACAGACTTTCTTTGTGCCGTCGGGGAGGGTCAGCTCACAGGTGGTTCCCATGGGCACTTGGATGACGATGATGAAAGTACCGTTTTCGATCTTCCACTCTGCGGAGGCCTCACCATAGGGGGTGCGCACACTGCCCTTTGCCCAAGTCAGCCCGCCCCCCAATATTGGCTTAACAGCGAAGGTCCTGTAGCCCGGCTCCACGGCCTCCAGACCCAGCACCCGGCGGTAGAGGAAGTCCCCCACCGCGCCGCTGGCGTAGTGGTTGTAGGAGATCATCATGTCGGTGCCGTCGTCGCCGATGGGGCACACGCCGTTCTCGTCCAGACCGTCCCAGCGCTCCCAGATGGTGGTGGCCCCCATCTTTACCTCGTACAGCCAGGAGGGGCACTTGGTGTTTAGCAGCATATTATAGGCCGTGTCTACATGGCCGTTGTCCGCCAAAGCGAACAGGACGTAGGGCGTGCCGGGGAAGCCGGTGCCGATGCAGTGGTCATTCTGCTCCACCAGCTTTGCCAGGTTGTCCGCCGCTTTGGCTTTGACCCCTTCATTGGGGAACATATCCAGATACAAAGGCAGGACGTAGGCGGTCTGGAACTCCTCCAGCAACTTACCGCTGCCGTCTGTGAACACCGAGCAGTAGGCGTCGGCTGCCTTTTCGCTCAGGTCCCGGTAATGGGCGGCATCGGCCTCCTCCCCCAGGATGTCCGCGATTTGGGACAACAGGGCGCTGGTGTTGCGCAGGCTGGCGGTGGCAGTCCACTTGCTGCGGCCCTGCCACTGGCTCATTTTGGGCACGTCCGGGGCCACCCAGTCGCCGAAGTGGAATACGGAGGGCGTATGCCAGATGTATTTCCTCTTTCCCGTAGAAAGCAACCCTGCCCAGAAGGTGCAGGCCTTCACATACTTCTTCATCACGGAGTAGCATTTCCGCAGAATCTCCACATCGCCCCGGGCCCGATGCTCCGCCCAGGGCACCAGCACACAGGCGTCGTCCCACCAGTCCACCGCCATGTCCGGCATGGTGGCGGGGAAGCCATAGCCGCACCGGGGCACCGTGTTGGGGATGCCGCCGCCGGGGAACTGCTCCGCCTTCACGTCTAACATCCACTTGTTGAGGAATCGGCCCATGTCGAAGTTGTAGCAGGCGGTGGGGGAGAACACGGCAATATCGCCGGTCCAGCCCATGCGCTCGTCCCGCTGGGGGCAGTCGGTGGGGATGTCCACCAGGTTGGACTTTGCTCCCCACACGATGTTGCTCTGGAGCTGGTTCAGCATTTCGTTGGAGCAGGCGAAGCTGCCGGTCTGCTCCAGGTCGGAGTACAGCGCTACGCCAGTGACCTCCAGATTTTTTTCCTCAATGCCCTCCACGCTGATGTAGCGGAAACCCATGTAGGTAAGCCGGGGGGAGTAGGTCTGCTCCCCATCCACACAGGTATAGGTGGCGGTGGCCTTGGCGGTGCGCAGGAATTGGGTGTTCAGCGTGCCGTCCGGGTTCAAAATCTCCGCGTGGCGGACGGTGACCACCTGGCCCTTTCTGCCCTTCAGCTTCAGTTCCACCACTCCGGCAAAGTTCTGGCCAAAGTCGTAAATGAGCACGCCGGAAGGGTACCTGTTACAGCTTACCGGGGCAAACCGCTCGTGGGCCTTCACCGGCGCACCGTAGTCAGCCGCGATCCGGGGCCGCACCCGCAGGGTTTCCCGGGCCGCCAGCCGCCAGTGGATGTCCTCCTCCCGGACGGTGGCGTCATAGGTCTCGCCGTCGTAGAAGTCCGCCATCTGGTAAGGCCCTTCCTCGGTGACCTGCCAGCTCTCGTCGGTGCCGATGATCTCAACGGAGCCGTCCTCGCAGGTCAGCCGCAGCTCCAGCAGCAGGGCCTGGCGGTCCGCCGCATTGCGGTTGGTGCGGGTGAACACGAAGGAACCCACCGCCCAGCCCCCGGCCACCACCACCTGGAGGACATCGTCCCCGGTGAGCAGGTCCGTCACGTCATAGGTCTGGTATTGCAGGTTGGTTTTATATGAGGTGAAGCCGGGGGCAAAATAGCGGTCCCCGGCCTTTTGGCCGTTCACTGTCAGCTCATAAATGCCCATGGCGGTGGCATAGATCCGGGCCGAGGCAATCTTCTTGTCCGTCCGGACCCACTTCCGGAATGTCATGGGCCGGGGGGACACCTTTTTTTCCGTAAAACAGTATGCCGGGTCGCTGATCCACTTCCCGGTCCAGGGCGTGTCCAGCCGCCCGGTCTCGAAGATGAGCTTTGCCTGAGCGGTCTCTCCCGTGCCGTCCTCCACCGTCAGGCGGGCGGTGTATACGGTAAACGGCTTCAGCGCCGGTCCGCCATAGGGGATGGCAATCTGGCTGTCCGCCCCAGTCTCCCAGTTCCCCACATGGAGGACCGCCCGTTTCAGCCTGGCTCCCGCCCTGCTGCTCTCCAGGGCGAAGGAAAACCGGGGCCGCTTTTCGTCTGTGACACAGCCCTCAGACAGCCCCTCCACCGTAAAATGTGTGATGCCCAGCATGAACACCCCTCCCCCTTTGAAGCCCTTCGGATGTTCCCAAAGGGTGCTTGTCGCTTTGTGATAAAAGTATAGCAAAGTAGGAGCTGCTTTTGAGCGTTTTTTCACAAGCCGTCGATTTTTCATCACAATCCGTTGGAGAATTCGTGGATTTCAACAAGAAAAGCACCCAGATATTCGGCGTTTCGCCGAACCTGGGTGCTTTTGCCTTTTTATTCCACTGTTTTGTTCGCCGCCGGGATGGGGACCAGCAACCCCAGGGTGAACCAGCCGCCCTCTGCCTGAACGGTCACCGTGCCGCCGTATTTCTCTGCCGTAGCCCGGATGCTTTTCAACCCGTAGCCGTGCTGGCTGCTGTCTGCCTTGGTGGTCCGGGGAAGCTCTCCTTCCACCGCCAGCCTGTCCACGCAGCGGTTTTCCACCTTGATGCGCAAAAAGCCTTTCTGCCGGGCCACGGACAGCCGGATCAGCCGCTGGGACGGGTCGGGCAGTTTGGAGACCCCCTCAATAGCGTTGTCCAGCGCGTTGCCGAAGATGGCGCTCACCTCCACCACCCCCATAAAGTCCAGGGCGCTGCCATCCGCCACGCAGGTGAAGGCGATCCCATGGTCCAGGCAGTAGGCGACCTTGGTGGTGAGGATGGCGTCCAGCACCTTATTGCCCGTCTGGTTCTGGCTCTCGTAGGCCTTAATTTCCCGCTCGATCTGGTCCAGACAGTCCAGCTTCTGCTCGGCGCCGATCTCCGACCGGAGCACCGCGATTTGGTGCTTCAGATCATGATATTTCCGGTTCACCATGTCGATGGACTCCTGACTGTGCTGGTAGTTGGCGTATTGCATGTCCAGCACATTTTGCAGTGCGTTCACCTCCCGCAGGGCGTAGGATTCGCACAGCTGCAAATGATAGGCGTACAAAATGGCCACGCCCCCCAGGTAGACGATCGTGCGGATGTTGAAGGCCTCCGCCTCCACTGTAGTGGTAAAGGGGGTCTTCACCGCGGTATAGCTCAGGCTGCTGAGGATGTAGATGATGAGGGCGATGGCCGCCGCCCCCAGGCAGGTGGGCCGGCGTATGTCCATCTCCCGCATCTCCCGGCCATGGCTCTTTTCCAGCAGCCACATCACCAGGTACACCCCGCCGCCCAGCAGCATCATAAAGGCCGCCTGGGCCCCGAAAGCCTCCAGCCAGACCAGCCGAAGGCTGTAGTAGATGTAAAACTGCCAGGCCAGCGACACCGTGAAGCCTCCCAGGATGAAGGCCCGGGCGCAGTAATAGATGTAGTTGCGCACACCTCCCTTGCATAGCAGCAGGAAGGGGAGCAGGGTCAGCGCCGCGAAGCCCGCCATCCCTAGGTTGAAAAGGCCGCCGTCCAGCGGCGCGATGACCCACATATAGGGGACCCAAGCCGGCAGTAGGACCAGGGCCACGGCAACGCAGGTCTTCTTGTCCCGCCGCACGGGAAGCAACCCCACGTATAGCAGACAGGCCCACCAGTGGAACAGCACCGTCCAGATGGGCGGGATGTTCTGTAATTCGTGGCTCACAGGTTCACCTCATTGATGTAGCGGTTGAGGGCGTCCAAAAAGGACTTCCTTTTGGAGCGGCTCACCTGTACGGTCGCGCCATGAACCAGGGCGTCCCCCTCCACCAGACCCTCCACGTGCTCCAGGTTGACCAGGACTCCCTTGCCGCAACGGAAAAAGGAGCCACCCGCCAGGCTGTCCTCCACCTCCCGCATGGTGCCCGTGCTGAGCAACGCACCGTCCGCCGTGTGGTAGGTCAGATTGTGGCCGTCCACCTCAATATAGTAGACGCGAGCGCAGTCGATCCGCTGAGTACCGTTCTTGCTGCTGATGAGCACATAGCGTCGCTTGCGGCGGCGCAGCCGGTTCATGGCCCGGTCCATCGTTTTGGCGAAAGCGAAGTAGGACACGGGCTTGAGCACATAGTCCAGGGCGTCCACTTCATAGCCCTTCACCGCATAGGTGGCCAGGCTGGTGATAAAAATGATGAGCACTTGGTCATCCTGCCCCCGGATCTCCCGAGCGGCGGTCATGCCATCCACAAATTTCATTTGAATGTCCATCAGGATGACATCATACTGGGCCCGGTAATTGTTGAGGATGCTGTCGCCGTCCCCGAAAGAATAGAGTTTAAACTCCTCGCCAGACTGCTGAGCGTAGTGGTCCAAATAGCCTGCCATCTGCTCCTGGCAGCTCTGGTCGTCCTCCACCAGCGCAATATGTACCATTTCCCAAGGCCTCCTCCAGCATGTTTTAGATGAACTCTCAATATAGATTCTATATGAGTACAGGGAAAATGCAAGGACCTTATTTGGGGTTATTCCGTCTTCTTTTGCATATTGGGGTACCGGTCTTGACAAAACTGTTTGTCCTGGACTACCATGGAGTCATGATGAGAAAGGGGCTGTACAGGGTTATGAGGGGAACTGGTTTTAATGACGCTTGGTATGTAAAGCATTTGGAGGAGGAGGGTTCTGGCATCCCAGTGACCCTTCCCCACGATGCCATGATTTCCGAACCCCGCAGCGAACTGTCCGCCGGAGGCATCAACACCGGCTGGTATGAGGGGCACGACTACCTGTACACCAAGGTGTTCATCCCGGATGAGGCGTTGGAGAGCCGGGTCGCGGTACTGGAGTTCGAAGGAGTGTACCATAACGCCGAGGTGTGGCTTAACGGGGAACAACTGGCCTTTCGGCCCTACGGGTATACCAATTTTTATGTGGACCTGACAAAAAAACTGCGATTCAAAGAAGAAAACTCGCTGGAGGTCATCGCCCGTAACGCAGACCAACCTAACTCCCGGTGGTATTCTGGAGCGGGCATCTACCGGCCTGTCACTCTGTGGACCGCCCCTCAGCAGCATATCCGGATGAACGGCCTGCGGGTGCGCACCCTGAGCCTGGACCCTGCTGTGGTGGAGGTCACGGTGTTCACCCAGGGCAGGGGAGAGGTATTTATTCAGATCAATGACAAAAACGGCACTGTCGCCTCCGGCAGGACCCAGTCCGATGGCAGGGCCGTTCTCCAGATTGCCATTCCCAAAGGAAGGCCGTGGAGTCCTGAACGGCCTACCCTCTATACCTGCCGTGCCCTCTTTGATGAGGACAGTGCGGAAACTACCTTCGGGTTGCGTACCCTGGAATGGGGCCGCCACGGCTTGCTGCTCAATGGGAAGCGCGCCATCCTCCAGGGGGCCTGCATCCACCACGACAACGGTGTGCTGGGAGCCTGCTGTTATGAGGATGCCGAGTGGCGAAAGATCCGCATTTTGAAGGAGAACGGCTACAATGCCATCCGCTCCGCACACAACCCCTGCTCCAAATACCTGCTGGATGCCTGTGACCATCTGGGTGTGCTGGTGATGGATGAGTACATCGACCACTGGTACATCCACAAAACGAGGTATGATTATGTGGACTATTTCAACGATTGGTGGAGGCAGGACCTGACGGACATGGTGGAGAAGGACTATAACCACCCCTGCGTCGTTCTGTATTCCACAGGGAACGAAGTCAGCGAAACTGCCCAGCGCCGGGGAATTGAGCTGACCGGAGAGCTGACCGAGTATCTGCACCAGCTGGACCCCACCCGGCCCGTCACCTGCGGTGTGAACATTTTCTTTAACTTCCTTAGCTCCATTGGCTTTGGAGTGTACAGCGATGAAAAGGCCAGGAAGGAGGTCCAAAAAGCCAAAAAAGCGAAACAGTCCGGAAAAAGAGTGAAGAGAAAAGCGGTGGGCAGCGAGTTTTTCAACAATCTGGCCGGCCTGCTGGGGGGCGATTTTATGAAATTTGGTGCCACGCTGCCCCCCTGCGACTGGCGTACCCGGGACGCTTTTGCCAATATGGATATAGCGGGCTATAACTATGGCATCAATCGCTACAGGCGTGACCTGAGAAAGTATTCAGACCGATTGATTTTGGGCAGTGAAACCTTCTGCTCCGATGCCTACCGTTTCCGGGAGCTGGCCAAGCTGGACCCTCGCATCATTGGGGATTTTGTCTGGGCGGGGATAGACTATTTGGGCGAGGTATCCATCGGTTCCTGGGAGTATAAAGACTATACCCCCCAGTTTGGCGGCGGCCTGGGCTGGGTGTCCGCTGGCTCCGGGCGGATTGACCTGACGGGCCGCCCCCTGGGGGAGGCTTTCTATACCCGGGTGGCCCTAGAGCAGGAAAAAGGTCCCTATATTGCAGTGTGTCCGGTGAACCACACCAACGAGAAACACTCTCCCTCCGCCTGGAAGATGTCCAACGCCATGCCTAGCTGGAGCTGGCGGGGGTGGGCGGGGAAGCCAGCCAATGTGGAGGTTTATGCCAGGGCCCACAGTGTGGAACTGCTGGTAAACGGAAAAGCTGTGGGGAGAAAAGAGCTGAAAAGGGACTGCATTGCCCGGTTCTGTTGCACCTATGAGGATGGCAGGGTGGAAGCGGTGAGTTATGATCGCTCCGGTAAAGAGATTGGGCGGTGTGCCCTAAAAACAGCTGATCCTGAAACGCAGTTGCGGGTATTGCCGGAGGAAACTTCCGTATCTCCGGGCCGCTTGTGTCACATTCGCCTGCAATACACGGACAAAAACGGAACTCTCAAGCCACTGGAACGGGGTATCCTCACAGTAAAGATATCCGGCGGGAGGTTGCTTGGGCTGGGTAGTGCCTGCCCCTATAATATAATCGGCTACTGTGAAAGCAGGACTGACACCTATTACGGTGAGGCTCTGGCTGTGGTTCTGGTAGAGACGGACAGGGATATCGAGCTGACGGTGACGGACGGCAAACACACGACTAAAGCTGTCATTGCGGTAATGGACAACCATGCTGGTTAGATACTTTATCAGCGGTTTACTTGATACAAATTGGAGGACAAACTTCCATTTTTGCGTCAGCGCTTAGACTTCTCCACCAATCCCGCGTTGATTAAATCATTCAGTGCCCGTTTCACAGTTGAGCGGGAGAGGATGACCCCTGCGGTGATGGTGTTAATACCAGGCCAGCAGGTGTCTTGTTTGTTGGCCTGGTCCTTGAGCACAGCCTCTGCCCTGGGGCTCAGCTTACGATGTTGATAGATACGGCTTTATTAATAAGCGATTTACGCTGGAGGAATGGGTAGATTGGCATATCTTAAAGCAAAAAGGTTACGTTATGTCTAAAGCTGTCTGGTTTCTTTATACATCTACATCACTATTGCTGTTAAAAATGTACGGGGAGGCCATCCTCCCCGTACATTGCTATTTATTATGCCGCCTTTTGAAACCGAATATTGTTCGCCCTCACCTGCAACTCCTGGGACAGGAACTTCAGCGTGGCAAACTCATCATCCAGCCCATCCAGCTCCCGGCGGAGCACACCCTCATAGTGCTTCTTCTTCTCCTCTAGCGCTTGGATTTTCATTACCCAGCGCTCCATCACCGCCGGACTCTGGCTGCCGGACTTGATAAAATAATCCGCCCGCTCCTGGTACTCGGCAATCTCCTTTTTCACCGCTGCGTAGAATTCCTCGGTCATCTTGGAGCGCTGCTTTTCATCGTCGATGATGTAGAAACTGTTCACCATCAACGGTGTGTCTTTCCGGTTGAAGCCACCCAGCAGGGTGATGAAATCTTCGAACACATCCACTTTGTCCATATGGGTGCGGGGGACAAAATACATATGCCCCGTGATGATCAGCTTGGTGGCCTCCAGTCCCCGCAGGTAATTCACACAGATGGTTTCAATCTGCTTGCGGTTGGCGCACTTCTGGTAGAGCTCGAACAGTTCCTCCGCTTTGCGGCAGCAGGCCGGAACGTCGATGGCATCGTCTGGCGCCAGATTTTCCGCCCGGAACACGCCGTCCTTCTTATCATAGCTGATGTTGGCCAGTTTTTCATAGTTGTTGGTCTTCTGGTTCAGCGTCTCCTTCACCAGCTCCCGGGACAAGATATCGGTGCTGGTACGCTTGTTATCCCGGCAGTAGGCCAGATAGATATTGGTCTCCCCCATGGCCGTCACCGGAACACGTTCCCGGATATCGCCAGTGGCAGAGCGGAAAGCATCCCCCACGGATACCCTGGTGCCTCCGGAATAAGGAATACCCATATCTTCGCACAGCTTGGACAGTTCCTTCTTGTCCACTAACAGGTTTGCCAGGGAGAAGTAAAGGAACTTGCCCAGCATATGGGCCTGGTCGCCTTGGGACGTGCCGATGAAATCGTGCATATCAAATATGTTGTCCATTACATGGCCTCCTCGCTTTTTGTGTTCGATGAATCCTCCAGCTTTGCTCTTTGGTAAAAATCAAATTGGTCAAGTCTGGGATACCGGTGTTCGCAGCCCAGGCACCATGCGGTGCCTTTGTTTTTGCAGGAATCACATTTATCCATCTGCCAGCCCTCCTTTAAGTACGTATGAAATGGCTGAATATATCCATGCTTCTGGGGTTCTGCTCTTTTCGGCTCGTAAAGCAAAAACGCGCCTTTTACAAATCGTCCGCATGGAGCAGGGTGACCGCCCCCAGAGTCCGGAATGCGGTGCCGCAGATATCCTCGAAGGTAAAGCTGTACGGCACCGCACGGTCGTAAAAATTGACCTGCGGGACATCCGGATCACAAAAACGGTCCCGCAGAAAGCGCACCAGCTTTTTGCGGATCAGTTTGTTGGACAGGCACTTTCGGAGATTTCGCTTCTCGACAAATACCAGACGCGATTGTTTGGATTCTTCCAACGCGAGGCATTTCCATTCAGACGGTGCGCCGCTCCACGATTGCTCTCGAATAAAAGCGTACAAATCATCATAAGGAAGCAGTACGTGCTCTGAGCCATATTCGTTATCTTTGCTCCCATCTTCGTTGTATTTTATCCGGCGCTCATCCCGCCAGAAAAAGCTGACAGCGAGTTCTCCAGCCCAAGCCTTTCTGTAAAAATAAGCCTTACAAGGTGTGGCGCCATCCTCTCGCTGGAGGCTTTTCGCTATTACATCCTCTCCCCGGTCCAGCTTTTCAAAATCGTGCCAGGACAGCAAAAAGTGCTGGGAATGACCATATTCCAAACTGACAGTCTGAAAGTCAATGTAGTCATGATATTTCTTTGATACGCGAACTTTTACCATTGTCCTGCTCAAAATTCTCACCCCATTATCACATGGCCGTCACCCGGCTGAGCAGATAGTCGTCTACCCCCTTGTACGCCGGGTCCCATGTGTATTTCGTGTATTTTAGACCCTTGATGGCCTGAACTTCTTTCCGCATCGCCAGTATGGCATTGCGGACGTTGGGGTTGGTCATCTGGTCCATGTCCATGGCCTCCACCACCTGGGTGGCACCCAGATCCTTCAGCGTGTCCTTCAGCCCACGGATGGCGTTGACGCCGCCGATACACACAAATAGGGCGTCATGGGCCAGGTAACTGGCCACGTCCCCTTTCAGCGGGCCCTCCGTGAGGAAGGCCCGCTTTTTTGTGGTGTCGCCGGTGACATGGACCCAGGAATAGCTCCGGGCCCCGTTGGGCAGATCCCGGCTGGACAGCCAGCGGTATTTACGGGAGGGGTTGTCCCCATCGTCCAGCCGGATCTTCATGCCCTGGATCAGCCCGTCCTTATCGCGCACCGGGATCAGGAAACCCTTCGGCCCGCTGATCGTCCAGTCGCCATAGTAAGTGCGGAACCCCGGCAGCCCCAGCAGCTCGTGGCCGCCGGAACGGAGCAGGGTGGCCAAAAGTCTCCGCCCCGACTCCGTCTCCGGCATACTGCGGTACTGATTCTGCGCGATGCGCTCTTCAGACAGCCCCCGTTCCAGCAGGTTATCCCGGTGCCTGGGCAGGAGCGTCATATGCTCCAGCATGGCGGTGTAGGCGGCGTGCCGCTGCTCCAACGCCATGGGCTGGCGCTCCGTGTCGGCTTGGGATGCCTCTTGCCTGGGCATGGGATAGACCTTGCCCTCCTGGGACAGTGCCTGGTATGCCTCCCTGTTGGAGACACCCATCAGTCGGGCGTACAGCGTCACACTGTTGCCGTGGGCGCCGCACAGGTTGCAGCGATACTGGTCCGTGCCGGTGTTCAAACTGAGATGGTACTTTCCCGGCCCGCGGTCATGGCAGAAGGGGCAGGTGGCCTCCACCTCCCGGTGATGCAGTGTCTGGGAGTTAATGTCGATGCCGCACCGCCGGGCCGCGTCCACGATGGGGATCTTTTCATAGTCCAAGCGGTGTCGCCTCCCTCGCTGGATGGTTTACGCGGCCTGCTGCTCCGCCACAGGAATGGGCTTCACCGGCCGTATCGCCAGCGGCGTTCCGCTGACGCACTTCGCCATGATGACCTGCCCGGTAGGACACACGTTGGCCAGATCGTCCACAGACTCCATGTTATCCACGAACACCGGGTAGTTGCGCCCGGTAAGCCGCTTCATCAGCTCGGACACCTCCATGCCCGCCCGAATCTTCTCAGACAGGGAAAGCCGGTCGTATCGGCGGCCGCCGTAGGTGAACTTGAACGCGTCCTTCCGCTCCCCGGTGGTCTTCACCACATCGTACAGCGAGATCTCCACCCGGTTCATTTTCAGCGCCGAGAAGGTCAGCTCCACCCGTTTGCTCACATAGATGGCCACGTTGGAGATCAACTTTTTCAGCTCCGTGATCTTATCCTGAGCAGCCTTGATTTTCTCGTCAAAGCCGTCCGGCCTCTGCTCCGCCACGGCCTGGGCCGCTTTCAAATCGGCGGCGCACTCCCGCAGCGCCTCCCGGCACTCCTTCATCTGAGCGTATTCCACCTCAGAGAGGTTGCCGTACTCCAGGTCAGCGGTGAGCTGCTGGATCTGGGAACGCAGATCGTCCGCCGGACTGACCTCTGCCTTTCTTGCATGGAGCTCATCTAACTGATGTTCCAGCTCCGTCACATCATCAGCCTGAAACTTCTCAAAGACCGCTCTGGCCTTGGTCTCCAACTCCTGAAGCTCATTGAGCTGGGCCCGCTGCTCCTGTCCGGCGGCAATGGTATCCTTGCTGGACTGCTCCAACGCGGCCCGCACCTCTGCCAGCGCCTCCTCGGTGATGAGGCGGCGGCAGGTGGGACAGGTCGCTCCGGGCACAAAGAACTGAAACGCCTTTTTATCCGTGTTGAACTGCTTGCACAGCTGCTCCAGCCGGGCATTGGCGTCAGCGATGGCCTGGGTATATTTGGGCTGATACTGCTCTGCCCGGCGGGCCGCCAGCTTCCGCTCCAGCTCCAAAATCTCAGCGTCTGGCGGAGGATCATCCCGGGCCGCCTCATTGTACCGGGCGCTGAGCTCTACCAACTGCTCCCCCATGGCCTCCTGGTCCAATCCGTCAAACCGCTTGGCCTCCAGCTCCGCCAGCTTCCGGCTGAGGGCGTCATGCCGCGCCGACAGGCCATCCACGGTCTGGCTCCAGTTCTCAGCCTGGCTCTGGGCCTGATCCTTCTGCCCCTGGAGGTAGATGATGCTCTTCTCCAGGTCCCGGATGTCCTCCCGCTTTTTCTTCAAATAGGTCTCCGGCGAGCGGATATTCTCCCCCTCCAGGGCCTTCCGGGTGGCCGCAGACAGCTGGGCCATCACCGTCTCATGGGGGATCGTAGGCAGGTGCCGCTCCAACAGATTTTTGCCGTCGTCCTTCAGCTCCTCAATAAAATAGAGCGGGTTGAAAATGGACAGGAACACGTCCTTTTCCCCAAACAGCTCGGTCAGATCCATTTGGCGGACCGCGCAGCCGTCGTAGAGGATAGCCATGGTATTCTTGCGCCGGGTGCGGGTGAGCACATGGGCGCAGCCGGTTTCATCCACAAAGTGCATGGTGATGGACACGTCGGGCTGGGTCTCGTTGTGTAGCCGGTCGATGCCCCGTTCCCCAAAGAAGGGGAGTCCGGTGACGGCGAAGGCGATGGCATCGGCGATGCTGGTCTTGCCCCGGCCGTTGCCGCCGGTGATGACCGTGGGGCTGCCAAAGGCCAAGTCGGTGGGCTGCGCAAAGGGCTTGAACCCGGCAATGGTCATGCCGGTGATCTGAAAGCTCTGGATTTTCTCCATGATATACTCCTTTCTGCGTCACGCCGCCTGGGGCTGAATGTCCGCCAGCTTGAAATTTTCCAGCATAAAGTAGACCACGGTGTCATGCTGCTTCTTTTCCAGCTTCACGTCTGTGATAACAGTGCCCACAGACAGCTCCGGGTGCGCGCCCCAGATAAAGACCTCCCGGCGCGTCCCTTCAGCGTTCTCCAGCACCAGAGCTGTGCTCACAGTGTCATTCATGCCCTTGTTCTGCCGGGCGGAGCGGACGATGCACGCTCCCCGGTTGGACTTTTTCCTTCCTGCGGTTTCAGGCGCTCCGGCAGTGGGAGTCTGCGGTTCCGGCTCAGGCTTCGGACCGTCCGCCGGCTTCCCAGCGTCCGCCGGGGTGCGCAAACCGCCGGGAGGCGCCGGGGTCAGGCCCAGCTTGCCCAGCATTTTGAGGTAGGCGTAATCCAGCCGTTCCTGCTGGTCTTTTTTCATGTACCAGGTTTTACCCCGTTTCTCCACTTCCACAAAAACCACATCCATGTTGTACAACACCCGGCCGATACCCCACTGGACGGCGGCCCGCTTCATGCTGTCGGACAGGCCGCCCTTCACAGGCTCAATGTCTGAATTTTCAGCGCCGTCCCATTTGGTAATAAAACCGTCTCCATACCGGATGGAAATGCCGCACAGCTGGGCCTCCTTACCGCCAGCGCCGTGCCAGGGCTTGAACTCATTGTACCAGTTCTCCGCCCCCACTACGTCATCCAGCCGGCCCATGATGGCCCGGTTGGTAACGTAGGGGACGGCGATGCCCAGTTCCCTTGCCTCGATCACTTTTTGCAGCCGCCATTCTAAATCCTCCGGCGCGAAGGGCATGGCCAGTTCGGCCTGGATCTGTCTCGGGTCTTTCTGTTCCACAGTGGTCACCTCGCATTCAAAAAATCTTTCAGTGTTCTGCCGTCCGCCACCAGCACATCGGTGTAGTAGTGGGACGGGGTCTTCCCCTTCATCTGCTCCAGGAGATCCCGGTACTCGGCGTAAAGCCGGTTGTTGCTTCTGGAATAGAGATCGTTGTTGTTGGGCAGGCGCAGGAGGTAGCCCGCCAGCGTGTGCAGCCGGACCGGGTCTTTATAAATGGGCAGCGCGTTGTTCCCGGTGCAGATCTTTTTATCCCCGTGTACGTTGGAAAACGGATAGCAGTAGGTGGGCGTATCCGGGGTCAGCCGTTCGTCCTTCACCACGCACACCCGGCATCCGGCCACCTTGCCCTCCTGGGGCATATACTGGAAGCCGAACACCAGCCGGGGAAGGGGAAAATCCCGGTACTCGGTGTCATAATAGGTGATGTCCGCGCACAGCTCCGGGTAGCGGATAAAGTAATAGACGTACTTTTTCTCCATCACCACCGCGATGCAGCCCTCGGGCAGCAGCCCGGTGGGGCGGCGCTCATCATCATAACGGCTGCTGAGAAAGCAGTCGCACAGGGCCTGGGGCGTGATGCGCTTGTGGGTGGTGACACCGCCCGCCTTGTGCTGTTCCACCACCACCTCGCCATGTTCGGTGCTGATGTGGATGGTCATGTCAAATTTATCCGGCATTATGCGGCCTCCTTCCATTCATTCTTCAGCGGATAAATCGGGACGAGCTTGTTCAGCCCCAGCTCCGCCTCCAGCTGCCGGTTCAGTTCTCGGAACCCGTCCAGGATCTCCAGGAACGCCACGGGCAGCTCCTCCGTCCCATAGAAATTTTCATCTGAAAAGAACAGGATGCAATGCCGCCCCCGGTCGCTTGGGGACAGCCGCCAGCCGTAGTCATAGCTATAGCTGTCAAGGCGGAATCTCTCGTGGATCATCTGCTCGGCGTTCCGGCGGAAGGGATTGAACCCCTCCTCAAGCCCTTTTTCTGTCTCAAGGCGGACGCACAGTTCGCAGAAGCGTTCTACAGCGGGATCGGACAGCACCCAGGTGTCTATGCCTGATTCTTCGTTGTAGTAGCAGCTGGTATCTTCAAAAATCGACACAGCCAATTCAAAGGCCAGCTCATAAAATGAATCTTCATCCAGGGGGATGCTGCCAAACGACGGCCACTCTTTTTTCAGCCTGGGGCTGTCATGAACCGTTTTTGCAAGGTACAGCATATGGAAAAAATAAGAACTAATCTATAAATGAGCAAATCTGAAAAATGACAAAAAAGAAGGCATAGCCTCAAGTGTTATAATGGAAGCACGACCAACCACAAAACACGAGAGGGAATGCCTT